>ENA-OFCF01000023-OFCF01000023.1-metagenomes-genome-assembly--contig:-NODE-23-length-84974-cov-4.834631_pt1 | contig 84974 bp, 69 predicted proteins | sample MGYA00153387_OFCF01 | MGnify analysis MGYA00153387 | reverse complement strand
GCTGTCGTCTGCCGCGGGCCGCCGTAACAGGCGGCATACGGCACCATGCCGTCGATCAGCTGGTTGCCGCCGACGACGGCAGCGAAATCGGGCGACGCAATGTCGGACTTGGTAAAGCCAAGCTGTGCCGCGACCTCAGGCGAATACGCCAGCAGTTGCGGCGCGGCGACCGGAGTCGGGAACGCCGGACTCCAGCAGGCGTGCAGCACCTGACGGCGGCGCGCCGAGCTGTCGGTATCACCAGGCAGCTCGCGAATGAATCGATTGTCGAATCTGAGGCGTGACTCCATTCCGGAAGCTATCGGCACCGGAAGCACCGCTGCGCAAGAAACGTCGGCGTGCGTGCGCGGGCCGGTGCGACCGTACCGTCGCGATTCGCGCTGAACACGTGTCCGGTGCCACGACGCCTGCCGGCGCCCCAGCGCATGCAGCTTGACGGTCACCGTGCAGCCGGTGTTCGTACAGCATGCTTTCACTCAAGACTGGCACAGCGCTCGCTGCCCTTGCCCTGCTCGTTGCCTGCGGCGGCGGATCCGACGCGGTCCCGCCGATCACGACCCCGGTAATTCCGCCCGCCACCCCACCGGTGCTGGGCCGGACCTACGTCAGCAGCGGACGGGCCGCCGCCGGCGATGTCTTCGTGCACATGTTCGAGTGGCGATGGACCGACATCGCGAGGGAATGCGAGGCGGTCCTGGGCCCCCGAGGGTACAAGGGCATCCAGATCTCGCCGCCATCCGAACACGCGATCGTGCGAAGCGCCGGCGACTTCTTTCCATGGTGGCAGCGCTACCAGACGGTCAGCTACAAGCTGGACCAGTCGCGTTCCGGCAGTGCGGCCGAGCTGGCGAACATGGTGTCGCGCTGCAAGGCGGTCGGGGTGGATGTGTACGCGGATGTGGTGATCAATCACATGACCGCCGGCAGCGGCACCGGCAGTGCCGGCACGGTCTACACGAAGTACAACTATCCGTCGGTGCCGTACACGTCACTCGACTTCCACACACCATGCGGCATCAACTCGTACGCTGATGCACGGCAGGTGCAGAACTGCGAGCTCGTCGGCCTCTCCGACCTCGCGACGGAGTCGGAGACGGTGCGCGACCGCATCGCACGGTACCTGATCTCGCTGAACGAGCTGGGCATTGCCGGCTTCCGTGTCGACGCGGCCAAGCATGTGCCGCCCGCCGACCTCGAAGCCATCATGACGCGGGTGAACAACGCTGCAGCGAGCGCGGGGCGGCCGAAGCCGTATGTGTTTCTCGAGGTCATTGCCGGCAATGGCGAGGCCGTCACGCCGGAGCAGTACTTCGGCATCGGCTTCGCCTCGGCTGGCGCAACGGACATCAGCGATTTCGCCTACGGCAACAGGATCTCCGACGCCTTTCTCGGTCGCGGCGGCGCCACGCTCTGGTCGGCGTTGCAGGCATTCACGTCCGGTGAGATGCTGCCATCGGACAAGGGCGTCGTGTTCATCGACAACCACGACACACAGCGCGGCGGCGCGCTCTACTACGCCGACTCCACTTATGAACTCGCCGCGGTGATGATGTTCGCGCATTCGCAGGGCTATCCAAGCCTGATGTCGAGTTACGGCTTCGACCGGAGCGCGCAGCAGACCCGCGATGCGGGACCCGCGTCCGACGCGGCGGGCAACACGATCCCCATCTTCAATCCGGATGGCAGCAGCAGGTGCACGACCAGCATCGGCACGCCGCAGGTGGGGCAGTGGATCTGCGAGCACCGTCGTCCGGCAATCGCGAACATGGTGGCATTCCGGAAGGCGGCGGCGGGCACGCCGACATCGACCTGCGGCCGCGCCGACTGGCGCATCGACGACGACCCGAATCGCGTGGCCTTCTGCCGCGACGGCGCGGGATTCCTGGCCATGAGCCTGAGCGCGACGGCCGGCACGACGACGTTGCCCACCCGATTGCCACCGGGCAACTACTGCAACGTGGCCCGCTTCAACTTCACCGCCGCAACTGGTGGTACGCCCGCCGCCTGCACGGGTGCCCCGGTTGTCGTCGCGGCCGACGGATCGGCAAGCATCGCGCTCACGCGGCGCAGCGCGGTCGCCTTGCACACGCGAGCACGGCTGAACTGATCGGGCGCATCAGCCACGCGGACCTCACGGATCGCGTGGTGCCGGACTGGATCAGGTCACATCGGTTGCGCCGCGCGGCACGAACGACTGCGCATGCAGCGACGCAAGCGGTGTGAAGAGTGGTGTCGGCATTTCGTGCCACTCGAACCATGCCCAGCCGCCACACTTCGCGGGCTCGAGGTTTTGCGGCTCGCCGGTCACGCCGAGCGCCTCGACGAAGAGCGTGACGTAGTGCTTCGCCGCATCGGGAAAGTGATCGACCGTGAACGGCGCCTGACGGATCGACGTGAGCTCGAGTCCCGTCTCCTCGCGCAACTCGCGACGCGCGCACTCTTCCACCGACTCACCAAATTCCAGGTTGCCGCCCGGCAGCGCCCAGGTGCCCGCGCCATGGCTGCCCAGCCGTTCGCCGAGCAACACGCGACCTGCGCGGCTGACGATCACGCCGACTCCGACTCGTGTGCGTGCTGCAGTCATCGGTGGCGAACTCCCGGGTGCGTACGTGCTGAATATTTTGCGAATCATGCTGCGATACTCAACAGTACTGTGCGCCCGCAAGTAAATCGCAGCATCCAGCCTTCTTCAGCCGCCGCATCCGTTTCCATCATGACGTTTCGCTGGTACCATCGCGCCATTCGTGTCCTTTGCACCGCCCTGCCATCCGTCCTTGCCATCGCGCTCTGCGCGCACGTCATCACGGCACAGCCGTTGCCGGCACCAGGCGTGCAGGCAGCTTCGCGATCGCGCATGATCGCTGCGTGGGCCCGCACGGCACCGGTCATCGACGGGCGGCTTGACGACGCGATCTGGGCGGCGGCGACACCGGTCAGCGGTTTCGTCCAGCGCGCGCCCCGTGGCGGCGCCGATGCCTCGCAGCGCAGCGAGGTGCGGATCGTGTATGACCGCGACGCGATCTACGTCGGCGTCCGCAACTTCGACTCCGCACCGGACTCCATTGCACAGCAGCTGGGCCGGCGCGATGCGCAGGACGTCTACTCCGACTGGTTCAGCGTCGGATTCGACAGCTACGGCGACCGGCGCACGGCGTTCGTGTTCGGCGTCAACCCGCGGGGCGTGCTGCGCGACACGTACATCTCAAACGACAGTGATGACGATGCGCTCTGGGATGCCGTCTGGAACGTCGCTGCGCGCACCGACAGTGCCGGCTGGACGGCAGAGTTCCGCATCCCGCTGTCGCAGTTGCGCTACGACGTGCGTGGGACCAGCGGCGCGGTGCGGCCGTGGGGCATCAACTTCGCACGCGAGATCGCGCGGCATGGCGAGGAATCGTTCTGGTCTCCGACGCCGGCGAATGCGCCGGGCATCGTGTCGCGGTTCGGGGACCTGGTCGGCCTCGATTCGTTGCGGCCGGCCTCGCGCGTGGAGCTGGTGCCGTACCTCCGCGCGCAGGTGCAGACCCAGCCCGAAGCGGCCCGCAACCGCTTCGTGCCCGCCCGTGACGCAGGCCTGGCCGTCGGCGGTGACCTCCGCGTGAAGCTCCCGCAGTCGCTTACGCTCACCGCGACCGTCAACCCGGACTTCGGCCAGGTCGAAGCCGATCCTGCCGTCGTGAACCTCTCGGCGTTCGAGATCTTCTTCCCCGAGCGACGTCCGTTCTTCCTCGAGAACGCCGACGGTTTCGCCTTCGGGAAGACGCGCAACTTCAACGACAACGATTCGCCCAGCTTTTTTTATACACGTCGCATCGGTCGCCCGCCGCAGCGGGTGCCGTCTGGCGGCGACGTCCAGGCAGTCGGCGTCGGCGCGCAGACGCCGATCCTCGGCGCGCTCAAGCTCTCCGGCACCACGCCGGGCGGCTGGCAGATCGGCGCACTGAACGCGGTGACGGGCCGCGAGGGCGCCGACGTGCTCGACACGCTGGGTCGCCTGCGTCGGGAGGCCGCGGAGCCGCTCACCAACTACCACGTCACCCGCGTGCGCAAACTGCTGCGCGGCGGTAACGCCGGTGTTGGCGCATTCGTGTCGGACGTGCGGCGTGACCTCGGCGACTCGGTGCTCGCCACGCGGCTCACGTCGTCGGCCACGGTGGCGGGGCTGGATTGGGAATCGGCCTGGCAGCGTCGCACGTGGACCGTGAGCGGTGTGCTCGCGGGCAGCAGCGTCCGGGGCCGGGCACCGGCGATCACGCGACTGCAGCGCGCGAACTACCGCAGCCTGCAGCGTCCCGACGCGACGCATCTCACCTTCGATCCGTCACGAACATCGCTGGGCGGGCACTACGGCGCACTCGCCGTCGCAAAGTCGGCCGGCGAGCGTTTCCTCGGCTCCGTGACCTACGAGGAGACCAGTCCCGGCTTCGAGACGAACGACATCGGATTCCAGTTCCGCTCCGACTTCCGCACGGTGTCGTCGTCGTTCACCTGGCGCGATCCGCTCCAGTCACGCCTCGCGCGGGAATACGAACTGGGCGTGTTCAGCACGCACAGCGACAACTTCAGCGGCGAACGCATCGAGGATCGCTTCGCGGCGAGGGCCAGCGCCGTGATGCTGAACTTCTGGGAAGTCGAGATCTTCACGAACTTGTCGCCGCAGACGCAGAACGATCGGCTGCTCCGTGGCGGTCCGATGGCCCGGCGCCCACGCGCCTCATCCACCCGCATGGAAATAGCCAGCGACTCGCGGAAGCCGGTGGTCATGAATCTTTCGCTCTCGCGCGCCGGCGATGCCTCCGGCGTCGCGTCAAATTCGACGTCGCTGTCGCTCGACTGGCGCGTCGCACCGCAGGCACGCATCCGACTCGGGCCATCGTACGAGCAGCAGCGCACGACGGGTCAGTACGTGCAGGCCGTCGGTGACCGTTTCGCACCGGCCGCGTTTGCGAACAGCCGCTACGTCTTCGCGAACGTGCGGCAGCACGAAGTACGGCTCGACACGCGCCTCGACTGGATCGTCTCGCCCTGGCTCTCGTTGCAGCTCTTTCTGCAGCCGTTCGCCGCCACGGGCCGCTTCTCGCGCTTCAAGGAATTCACGACGCCGCGGCGCTTCGAATTTGTCGAGTACGGACGCGACCGGGGCGTCATCAGCGAGCCACTGCGCGGCACCGTCGTCGTGGATCCCGACGGCGTAGGCCCTTCGAGCCCGTTCGTCATCCCCAACCAGGACTTCACCGTGCGGGCGCTGCGCGGCAATGCGGTGTTCCGGTGGGAATTCCGGCCCGGTTCATCGGTGTTCCTGGTCTGGTCGCAGCAGCGCGAACAGGCATTCGACGACGTGCGCGACAATGTGACCGGTCAGGCGGCGCGCACGTTCGGCGATCCGGGGCGGCATGTCTTCCTCGTCAAATTCAGCCGGTGGATCGGGCGCTGATGTTCAGGGAATCACGGTCTGCGACACCGTCCTGATGCCATCGCCGAACGTCACCGCGAGCAGCAGCACGAGCTTCGTTGCGGGCAGTGCGCTGGGTGCGTCGGCCCACTCGGTCAGCGTGTGCTGGTTGCCGCCCTTCGAGCGACCGATCGCGATGCTCGGCACGCCGCGCACGACGCCCACGTTGCCGTCGGTGCTGCCGGTCGCCAGCGCCTCGGGTGCGCCCGGCAGCGGCACGATGCCAAGGCTGGTCTGGATGTCCACGGCGGTCTGCACCAACGGGTGACGGCGCGCACCTTCGAGCTGCGCCGTGGTGCCACCAGCCTGATTCTTCTGCTCCACCTCGATGCGCACGCCCACCTTCTCCTTCGTCGCGGCCTCCTGCACCAGTCGCCCGATCGTGCGATCCAGCGAGTCCAGCAGAATGGGATCGGGCGAGCGCAGGTCCACGGTGAAGTACAGCTCCTGTGGAATGCCGTTGTAGATCACGCCCCCATGCACCTGCCCCACGTTGATCACGGCACCTTCGGGCAATGCGGGAAACTTCAGCGCGTAGATGTGCTGGATGGCATCCGACAGCGCCTTCACCGGCGTCGGCTTGCCGCGTGACGTGACGGTGTGCGAGCCCATGCTCGTGAACACGTACTTCGTCCAATAGATGCCGAGTGCGCCATAATTGATCGGGCCAAGTCCGCCGTCCATGGAAATCAGCAGGTCGGGCTTCGGGTTGTGCTCGAACCAGTGGGTCATGCCGCGCAGGCCGAGTTCCTCCTGCACCGTCGCCACGAACACGAGGTTGCCTTTCGTACGGATCTTCGCCGCGTTCAGGGCGCGAATCGTGGCCAGCATGTTGGCGACGGATGCGCTGTTGTCGAAGATGCCCGGGCCGTGAAGCGTGTCGCCTGCCCGGCGCACCCTCAGGTCGGTGTCCAGCGCGTGCACGATATCCATGTGCGCCGCGAACACCACCGTCGGACCGCCGCCGCTGCCCGCGCGCACACCCGTCACGTTACCGATGGAGTCCACGCTCACGCGCAGCCCTTCGGCCTCCATGGCCTTCTGCACGTACGCCGCGCGCCGCGCCTCGCTGCGTGACTTGCCCGGCATCTCGGCAATTCTGATCCACTCCTCGATGTGCGAGGGCATGCCCTGCTCGACATGGGCGATCGCGGCACGCACGTCGGCGCGACGCATGACTGCCGCGTCCCACGAGGTCGGATAGGTGCCTTGCGCGCCAGCGTCAACGCACGCGAGTGACGCGGCCAGCGAAAGGATCAGGGTACAAGGCAATTCACGAAGCATCTGTGCTGACGGAATGAGGTGGAAGACGCGCGCGCTCGATGGCGGTCGCGGTGTTGTGGTGTGCATGGCATCTGCGGAGTACGTCATCGCTCGACCCCTGTGCATCCGGGCATGCGGAAGGCACCGATGCGCGTAGAGTATGCAGTGGCCCCGGCCTTCAAGTAATCGCCTGCATACCACACCGTGCAATCATCACGCGGATCCATGGCTGTCTGCGTGTAGTCCTGCCAGCGGAGCGTGGATGTCTGCGACGCTGCACCGTGCACGAGCACCTGTTCGCGCGCCGTGAGCTGTCCATGCGGATCACGCGGCGTGCGGGCTGCGAATCGCTGGCCGGCGTAGGCCGGCGATCCGCCGAACGAATACCCGATGCCGATGTTGCCGAAGCGATCCATGGCCGGGCTGCCCATCCAGCGGTAGCTGGTGTCGGGCGCATACGTGCCCTGCTGTGCCACCTGCAGCGCGCGGTCGCGTCCCACCTGCAACTCGTACCACCGCACCCCGCCCCCGGCGCGCGACAGGTTCACCGAATGCAGCGCCACGATCGACTCGCGCCTGCCGATGCGACGGTACACCACGCGCGCCATCAGCTTGTCGCCCTGCGCGTCGAGGCGACGGTCGGTGCCGGGCTGCGGCACGCAGCTCGTGAGCTGCCCACCGCACAAATAGGCATACGGCGCGACCGCGATCGTAATCGGACCCGCGACACGCGTCTTCACGATGTCGGTCCAGTCCACGTGAAAGGTCCACGCCAGCAGCACGCTGTCGCGTACTCTGCCGCGCAGCTGCGTGCCACCCGCAGCAAGCATGATGTTCGGTGCGCCGGCCGGTGGCAGCTGCGTTCCATCCAGATCCACGTTGTTCAGAAAGTTCACCTCGGCAATCACGACGCACTGCTCGCTCGCCGCCTCGCCGCGCAGCATGCGGGCGCGATCCACCACGCAGGCATGCTTCTCGATCACCTCGTCACCAGTGCTGGTCGGCACGTAGTAGCCGTCGGGCCAGATGGCGGGCCGCGGATAGTCGGGAAAGAGCGGACGAACGAATTCGTAGCGGTACCACGCACCCAGCGGGTCTGACGTGGCGCTGACCGCATAACACATGGCGTATGCACCCGAATCGCGCGACGCCGGTGCACGCACGGCGATGGTGTCCGTCACGGGCGCCGGCACATACAGCAATACCGCCGGTCCCGGCTGGCCGGCACGCAGCGGTCGGCTGGCCACCGCAGGCTCGCCGTGGCGCGGCGCCCGTGGATCGTCTGCATGCCAGGCGCTGCGCTGGAAGATGGGCAGCACCAGCAGCCATCGGTCAGCCAGCTGGTCGTAGCGCGCGACGGCATCGCCACTCACGCGCGCCTCACACGCACCGCCCGCGCCGCGAAACACGGTGTTCGCCGCCACGGGCCCGTACAGCACGCGACCGGTGCTGTCGAACATCGACCCTGCCCGACTGAAGATCGCCATGCGCGTATTCACGATCTGCACGATGTGATCGCGGCCCACGGCGAGCGTGTTGTCAGACGGATTGCGTAGCACCGCGCGCCCCTGCGGACCCGTGAACCCGTTGCCCAGCCCATCGAACGACGCCACCAGCACCGGCGGCGCCGCGCCGCCCATCACCAGCTGTTCCACCGATGCCGATGTCGGCACCGGACCTGCGACCGGCGCCGACGAGCGCGCGCAGGCCGCAACCAGCGCCGCCTGCGCGACACGCACGAGGTGCCGACTTCGCAGTGCACGCAGCCTCACATCGTGATTCCCATGCGGCCCAGCACGCGTGTCACGTTGTCCAGCGCCGCGCGCAGTTCGTTTGCCAGGCTGGTGGACAACGCGCGCTGCGGGCCGGTGGGCTGGGCATTCGTGCCATCGACCGTGCGTAGCAGCGCACCCACGCGATCCGCGATGCGCGGACCATCGCTGTAGAACGGGATCGTGGTCGGCTTCACCAGCACCAGCAGCAGTTCGTCCACCTCAGCCAGCTCCTCGGCTGCCTTCCGCGACGCCGCGCGGCCACCGTCATCCGCAATTGCGTCGGCCGCGCGCTTCCGCGCCTCGATCTCCCCGCGACGGCCATCGAGCGCGCGCAGTGTGTCGTTCACCACCGACTGCAGCTCGCGCAGCTGCATGGCCATCACGAATTGCTCGCGTAATGCCGCGGGTGCCACGGTCACGGTGGGATCGAGGCGCACCGTCAACGGCTGCTCGATCTGCATGTCACCAACGACGAGCCGCACCGAGTAGCGGCCCGGCAGCGCGCGCGGTCCCGACGGTGGACCAAAGAATTGCACCGACGGATCACTCGGGTCGATCGGCTTGCGCTGACGCGGCGCATCGAAAGCCAGGTTCCACGATGTCGTGTTGATGCCCCGCAGTCGCGGCACGTCATGCAGCACACGCACGACGGCACCGGCGCTGTCGCGCACCTCGACACGCACGGGCGTCGCCGAATCGGGTGTGCTCGCGAGGTGATAACGGATGATCGCACCGTAGGCGGGATTCGTCCCGCGATACAGCGCATCGCCAAGACTCGGCGTCTTCGTCGTCTTGGTGGCGAAGCGCGTCGCCGTGCGCATGCGGAACAGGTGCGCTTTCGGGGCCGCCGCCGCCGTCGCCAGCTCCTGGATCGCCGACGCATCGTCCAGGATCCAGATGCCACGCGCGTGCGTCGCCACGATCAGGTCGTTCTCGCGACCATGCACCAGCACCTCGTGCACCGGAACAGCCGGCAGGTTGCCACCGAGCCGAAACCAGTTGCCGCCGCCGGTCACGCTGACGTACAGACCCGCTTCGGTGCCGGCATACAGCACCTGCGCATTCCTCGGATCCTCGCGCAACACCTGCAGGTACGCGCCGTCCGGCAGGTTGCCGGCAATGTTCGTCCACGTCGCACCACAGTCGGCGGTGCGATATACGTACGCCTTGTAGTCATCCATGAAATGGCGCTCGAACGTCGCGTAGGCCATGCACGCTGCCGTGCGCGAGGCCTCGATGTGCGACACGACAGCTTCTGCGCCAAGGGCCGGCACGTTGCGGTCGACGCGAGTCCATGTCTTTCCATCGTCACGCGTGACATGCAGGTTGCCGTCGTCGGCGCCCGCCCAGATCAGGCCGCGCTGCACCGGCGACTCGGTCACGCTGTACAGCGAGTTGTAGTACTCGGCCGTCGTGGCCTCCTTCAGCACCGGACCACCGGCGAAACCCTGTCGCGACGGATCGTTCTTCGTCAGGTCGGGCGAGATGATGTCCCACGTGCTGCCGAAATCCTTCGATCGGAACAGCACCTGCGCCCCGAAGTAGAGCACCCTGCCGTCATGCGGCGAGGCGACCATCGGCGCATTCCAGTTGAAGCGATACTCCAGCGCATTCACCGGTCCGCCGTCGTTGCGGCGCGGCTGCGGCGAGATGTCCTGCTGCTCCAGCGTCTTCATGTCGGTGCGGAAAATCCAGCCGCCCTGCGACTCCGACACGATCAGGTCCGGGTTCTCGGGGTGCGACGTCTGGTAGTAGCCGTCGCCGTAGCTCACGAGGCGCCAGTCATCGGTCAGGATGCCCTGCGGTTCACGCGTGCGGTTGGGCCCGAGCCAATTGCCGTTGTCCTGCAGGCCGCCGCCAAGGAAGTAGAACGGCTCGCGATTGTCGGCGTGCACCTGGTAGAATTGCGCCAGCGCAAACGACTGCGGAAAGCCCCAGTTTGCCCCCATGTCGTTGCTCACCGCGATGCCGCCGTCGTTCACCTGCCACATGCGCGACGGGTTCAGCGGATCGATCCAGATGCCGTGGTGATCACCGTGGATGCTGCCCGAGAACTGCGTGAACGTGCGCCCACCGTCGATCGACTTCGACAGCTGGCAGGCAATGGAGTACACGCGATCGGGATTCACCGGATCCACGCGCAGTTGCGAGTAGTAGAAGCCGCGGCAGAGCGTCGCCGCGTTGTCACTCGTCATCTTCCAGTTCACGCCGAAATCGTCACTGCGCCACACGAAGCCAGCGCGCGTCTCGGCGATGGAATAGACCACGTTGGGGCTGGATGGGGCGACGCGAATGCCGGCACGCCCGATCAGCGTGGGCAAGCCGTTCTTCATCTTGCTCCACGTGCGACCGCCATCGATCGATCGGAAGATGCCGCCCAGCTCGGAGCCGCTGGTGAACGTCCACTGCTTGCGATCGAAGTGCCACATCGTGGCGTAGACGATGTTCGCATTCTTCGGGTCCATGTCCAGATCGGCACAGCCATGTCGATCATCCACGAACAGCGTCCTGCTCCACGTCTCGCCGGCATCGCGCGACACGAAGACGCCACGTTCCGTATTCGGCCCGCCGATATGCCCCACCGCGCAAACGAAGACCGTGCGCGGGTCAGCCGCGCTGACCTGCACGCGCGCAATGTGGCGCGTGTCACCAAGGCCGATGAAACGCCAGCTCGCACCGCCATCCGTCGACTTGTACATCCCGCGTCCGAACGACACCGAATTGCGGACGTTCGCCTCGCCGGTGCCCACATACACCACCGCCGGGTTGCCCGGCTCCAGCGCAATGTCACCGATGGAGAGCGTGGGCTGCGCGTCGAACAGCGGCTTCCACGTGGTGCCGCCATTGCGTGTTTTCCAGACGCCGCTCGTGGCCGTGCCGACATACACGATGTCCGGGTCACCGGGCACACCTTCCACGTCGGTCGCGCGACCCATCATGTTGGCAGGTCCGATGCCGCGGAATGCGAGGCGTCCGAGCACCGTGGTGTCAATTGACGGTCGCGCGAGCCCGGTGGCGACGGCGCGGGCCTGCGCTGTCAGCGCGGGCGCCATGACCTGCAGTGCAAGCAGCGCGACGGCGGCACGGACCGCCGGCAGATTGAGGGAGAAGCAAGCCATGCAGAAACTCCGGATGGATATTTCGATCGGATAGTCGTGTGGCAAACTGGAGCGCGTGTCACGCCGAGACCAGTGGCGTGCGGTCCCGTGAACCAAGGCGGGGCGTGCCCGCTGCACCCATACGGATTGACGCGGCGTGTACCGCGCTGCAGTCTCCAACCACACCCCTGTGACGGCATCACCCGATGGGAGGTTCAGATGAGGATCATTGCTCGCACGGCGCTCTCCATTTCTCTGGCGGTGCTCGGCGCGGTCCCCGTTGCCGCGCAGGCAACTCCTGCCACGCCTGATCGTGTGCAGTTCATCAAGGTCATCGCCCGGGATTACGTGTTCGATGCCCCGTCCTCCGTGCAGTCAGGAATTGCCACGATCCAGCTCGTGAATCAGGGCACCGACATTCACCACGTCTCCGTGCAGGAACTGCCGGCGGGCAAGTCGGTCAAGGATTTCTTCGATGCGACTCGCAGCGGCGGCCGTCCGCCGAGCTGGAGCAAGAGCCTCGGGCAGACCAACACCATTGCCAACGGCACCGAAGCATTCATCACCTTCCGGATGCCGCCTGGTCGCTACATCCTCTCGTGCCTCATCCCGGCCGCCGATGGCCGGTCGCACGTCGCCAAAGGCATGTATCAGGTCATCACGGCCACCTCAGGACCGGCAGGCAGCTCTCAACCCGCCGCGCGCGCGCGCAAGTCCTGAGTCGCTGCGTCGGGACGCGCAACGAGCACTCACTCGAGATCGACGTTCGCGTGCCCGCGGTCGGGTCAGCGGGCGACCGCGGTTAAGAATCATTCGCAGCTGTCTGCCACGCGCGCCTCACCATTCCGGACGCAATCCATGCCCGGCGGTGCAGGCCTTGGTTCGACGCGCGGGATGCGGGTGACCGCTTTCCACAGCGGCGACGACGCGCTCTGGGTCATGAGCGATTGGAGCGCGCTCCGTGACGTGGTGGTAAGCCACATCGCCATGCCCGGATTCACTGGTGACCGGCGTCGGCGGAGTGATCCTCGCCACCATCGCTGAACGAGTCCGGCGTGACGTTGCGGATCGCCATGATCCGAGGCACCTGCAACGTCAGCGACGCGTCGCACAAACGCCACCGCGCCGCGCGAGCGGCCGGTGGCGTCTGGTGAGCTTCATCGTTGCGCGGCATGCGACCGCGGAACGAGCCATTCGAACTGTCCCTCTCAGGCCGGCTGAATGCCGGGCCCGCCCAGAAGCGGCGGTGTGATGCGCTTCGGCTCGATCACTGCCACGGGAACCGCCGGCGCTGCAACGGGCGGCGGCGTCAGGTTCGACGGCGGGTCGACTCGCGGCGGCAATATCTGGCCCTGCACCAGCAGACCAATGTCCTCGCGGGTCAGCGTCTCACGTTCGAGCAGGTTCTTGGCGAGCGAGTGGAGCAAATCAACGTTCGCTTCGAGCGCTCCACGTGCGCGGTTGTACGCTTCCTTGATCACGCGGCTGACTTCCGCATCGACCAGCTGTGCGGTCTTCTCGCTCACTTCACGACGGCTGCTGATCTCACGACCCAGGAACATCTCCTGCTCGTTGTCACCAACCAGGATCGGTCCGATGACGTCCGAGAGGCCCCACTGCGACACATACCGGCGCGCGATGCCGGTAGCCTGCTGAATGTCACTGCTCGCGCCGGTGGTCACATGATCGCGACCAAAGATCAACTCCTCGGCCGTGCGCCCGCCGTATGCCATCACGAGACGCGCCTCGATCTGCTCGCGCGTCACGCTCACGCGGTCATCTTCGGGCAGCGTGAAAGCCACACCGAGCGCGCGACCGCGCGGCACGATCGTCACTTTGTGCAACGGATCGTTACCCTTGATCTTGATCGCGCAGACCGCGTGTCCGGCCTCGTGGTACGCGGTCAGGCGGCGCTCCTCGTCGCGCATGACGAGCGACTTTCGCTCTGCGCCCAGCTGCACCTTGTCCTTCGCTTCCTCGAGATCCGTCATGTAGATCTTGTCGTGGCCGCGACGAGCGGCGAGCAGCGCGCCTTCGTTCACGAGGTTGGCCAGGTCGGCACCAGCCATTCCCGGCGTCCCCTTCGCCAGCGATCGCACGTCCACGTCGTCGGCAATCGGCTTGTTGCGGATGTGCACACGCAGGATGCCTTCGCGGCCGCGCAGGTCGGGAGAATCCACCACGATCTGCCGATCGAAACGGCCCGGGCGCAGCAGGGCCGGGTCGAGCACGTCGGGACGGTTCGTCGCGGCAATCAGGATGACGCCTTCGTTGGATTCGAAGCCGTCCATTTCCACCAGGAGCTGATTCAGCGTCTGTTCGCGCTCATCATGCCCGCCGCCCATGCCACTGCCGCGGTGACGGCCGACGGCGTCGATTTCATCGATGAAGATGATGCACGGCGCGCTCGCCTTGCCCTGCTCAAACAGGTCACGCACGCGACTCGCACCAACGCCGACGAACATCTCGACGAAGTCCGACCCCGACATGCTGAAGAACGGACGACCTGCTTCACCCGCGACCGCGCGAGCAAGCAACGTCTTGCCGGTGCCCGGAGGACCGACCAGCAGCGCACCCTTCGGCAGGCGTCCACCCAGCTTGGTGAACTTCAGCGGATCCTTCAGGAACTCGATGATCTCCTGCAGCTCGACCTTTGCCTCGTCGGCACCTGCGACATCGGCAAACGTGACTTTCGGCGTGTCGCCGGTCAGCAGCTTCGCCTTGCTCTTGCCGAAACTGAACGCCTTGGCGCCGCCGGCCTGCATCTGCCGGAACAGGAAGAGCCAGAAGCCGAACAGCAATAAATACGGCAGGATGTTGATCAGCACCGACGCGATCGACGTGCGAGCGGCCTTGGCGCTGACATCGACGCCGGCATTGCGCAGCGCCTTCTTGTCCTCCTCGGTGATGTCACCGACGAGCGCCGCAGAGAAGCGCGTCACCGGCTTGCCATCGACCTCGATCGGGGCCTTCGTCTCGACCTGGACTTCGCGGCCCTCGACGACGACCACCTTCTTCAGGTTGCCCTTCGTCAGTTCGCGATCGTATTGCGTCCAGGTGAGCACCGGCACGTCGGCGTTCCCGCGTGACGTCAGCGTCACGAAGGTCACCGGGATGAGAATGATCAGGACCCAGAAGGCAAGCGTCTTCGAAAACTTGCCCCAGTTGAATCCGCCGCCCTTGTTGGGGCTCGGGTTACTCGGCATGACGGGCATTACAGCAGACTCGCAATGTAAGGAACGTGACGGAAGCGTTCGGCGTGGTCCAGGCCGTACCCGACCAGGAACTCGTCCGGCGCATCGAAACCAACGAACCGCACCGGGTGCGACAATTCGGTTGCAATGTGCTTGTGAAGCAACGCACAAATATCGAGCGACGCCGGGTTCCGCTCACTCAGCAACTTGACGAGGCGCTCCAGCGTGCGCCCCGAGTCCACGATATCCTCGACCAGCAGAATGTGCTTGCCTTCCAGCGTGGTCTCCGGATCGTACAGCAAGCGCACGTTTCCGCTCGACACCGTCGCATCGCCGTAGCTCGAGGCCACAAGAAAATCGACGGCGAGCGGACGGTGCACCTGCCGCACCAGATCACTCACGAAGATGAAGCTGCCTTTCAGCAGCCCGAGCACAAGGAGATCGCCGTCGGGATACGCCGCCGTGATCTCGTTGCCGAGCTCGCGACACTTCGCCGCAAGCACCGCCTCGTCGTACACCACGCGCCTCACGGCGCGTCCTTCCAATCGCGGGTCCGCCACTGACACGTCGCTCACTGAATTGATCGTCTCCTGATGGCCCGAGTCATCGTCATACGCGTCATTGCGGCACTCTGCGCGACCAGAACAATCGCACTGCCAGTTTCGCAGATCGTCGCGGCCGTCGGCCGACACCCGACCTGCTCCATACTCAAGGTAAAGCTCCGGTGCCCGTTCAGTGGTGCCAAGCGAATGTCCCTCGCGGCTATTCAACTGCCCGCCCGGGTCCGCTCCAAGGTCCATCCGTCGCGCGTGCTTCGAACGCGTGCACCGCCGGAGAGTGGCATGGAGAGCCCAGTGTTCCGCTTCGTAGTAAACACGGCGATCCGGGCAGTTCCCCTCCAGTCGAGCGCTATGCCCACCCGCCCAGCCACCTCGGGCCAGAACAGCGCCGCCTCATCGGCATCCGGCAATCGCCTGCGAGTGCGCGGCACCCGCACCAATTCACCCTCAAGTTGCACAACCGGTGCCCAGTGCTCGTCCACGGCCCTGCTGACGTCCGTGCGCCAGGATGCCGCAGACTCGCCCAGCGCCAGCAGCCACGCGCGGAAACCTGGCTCGTACCGTTCGAGTGTCGGCAGCAGCTCCAGCCTGACGCGATTGCGGAGGTGACGCAACGCGTCATTCGATGGATCGTCGCGGTAGCGGATTCCTGCTGCCGCTGCATGGGCGCGCACGGCATCGCGTCCCACGTGCAGGAGCGGTCGAAGCACCGGGCCGGGTGCCAGCAGGCCCGCCAGGCCCCGTACTCCCGAGCCGCGCAGGAGCCGCATGAAGACCGTCTCCGTCTGATCATCCTCGGTGTGCGCGGTCGCCACGGGCGCACCGAACTCGCGCCCCACGTTGCGCAGGAACGTCCATCGCGCCGCACGCCACGCCGCTTCGCGTGGCGCCAGATCCGTCGCGATGCCCGATCGCACGGGGAGTCCGCGCGCCCGCGCCCATGACACAACCAGTGCCGACGCCTCCGTCGCAAACGGGCCGGTGCCATGATCGAACGTCGCAATGGCGCGCACGTCCATCGGCTGCGCCGCATGCAGCAGCGTCGCCATCACCATCGAATCGGCACCGCCGGACACTGCCAGCACCGCGGGACCCGTGAGCCGTGCCGACGGCACCCTCTCCCGCAGGCAGTCCGGGACCGTTAGTGTTCTTCGCAGACAATCAACCGGTGGAGTTGGCGTGGAAACGAACGGCATTCTCGGCACTCTCTGGATGGGAATCGGCCTCGGCGCGTATTTCCTGGCATTGACCTGGATCAACGTGCTGCTTGGCTCGTTCCTGACCCCGCTCTTCATAGTGCCAATGACATGGCTTCAGGACAGGATCGTCGCCAAGCCTTCGGATCGCCGTTGATCGAACGGTACGGCCGAAGCGGATGACGGGGAAAATAGGCAGCGGGGCGCGCTTCACGTGAAGCGCGCCCCGCTGCGTTTCCGCTGGTCAGCGCCAACCGGTTACTCCACGCTGGTGACCGTCCGACCAAAGATTTCGTGCGCCGGCAGCACCACGCGCTGGCCCAGCGAAACCGCCTGCCCGGCGAATTCCGACAGTCCACCAGCGTGATAACCTTCCTCGCGATGCTCGGACGTGTCCACGCCAGAGAGCTCGTCGGCGAGCGAGATCCGGATCGTTGTGACGGCGTTCACCATCAGCACGACGGCCGGTGTCATCACGCTCACGAAGGCGATCGTGGCCAGCACTGCCACGGCCTGCACGCCAAGCAGGTGCACGTTGCCGGTCAGCAGGCCATCGGCACCATTCTTGTTGACCAGCTTCGTCGCGAACACACCCGTCGCCAGTGCGCCGACGATGCCGGATACGCCGTGACATGCGAAGACATCCAGCGCATCGTCGACCGACGTTCTGGCCCGCAACTGAATCGCGGCATAGGCACACACCGACCCGATGCAGCCGATCGCGATGGCCGACATCGGCGAGACATAACCAGCCGCCGGCGTGATGGCCACGAGTCCGGCGACCGCGCCGGTCGCCGCGCCCACCGCCGTCGCATGACGCGTACGGATGAAGTCCACGAGCAGCCATGAGAGCAGGCCGGCTGCCGCCGCCGTGTGCGTGGTGATCGCGGCATTGGCGGCGATGCCGTTGGCGGCCAGCGCCGACCCGGCATTGAACCCGAACCACCCGAACCAGAGAATGCCGGCACCGATCAGCGTCATCGGCACGTTGTGCGGCAAAATTGCCGTGCGGCCCGCGTCATGACGACGACCGAGCATGCGGGCCAATATCAGTGCCGCGACGCCGGCGCTGATGTGCACCACCGTGCCACCGGCAAAGTCCAGCGCACCGAGTGAACGCAGCCAGCCGCCATCGGCCCAGACCCAGTGTGCGAGCGGCACGTAGACCAGACCACCCCAGAGCAACGCGAAGAGCAGGAACGCCGTGAAGCGCATGCGCTCCACCACGGCACCGCTGATGAGGGCGACCGTGATGCCCGCGAACATCATCTGAAACGACGAGAACAGCACATGCGGCACGCTGGCGCTGTATGTCGCATTTGGCGTGGCACCCACATCCTGCATGCCGAGCCATGCGAGGCCACCCAGCCACGCCGACCCAGGTGAAAACGCCAGCGAGTAGCCCACCACCACCCAGAACACCGACATCACGGCGAGTGCACCAAAGCTCATGAGCATCGTGTTCAGCACCGCGCGGTTGCGCGTCAGCCCACCGTAAAAACACGCGAGCCCCGGCACCATGATCAGTACGAGCGCGGTGGAGATCAGCACCCATGCCGTGTCGCCGGCAACGATCGTCGACTCGGGGCTCACGACCCCACCTGCCGCTGCGCCAGTCGCTGCACGGCATCGGCGGTGACGGGTGTCAGAGCGGCGGTGTCCTCCTCGCCGGTGCGAATGCGCACGACACGATCGAGATGCTGCACGAAAATCTTGCCATCACCGACGTTGCCGGTGCGCGCTGCGGAGAGGATTGCCGCGATGGTCGGTTCGACGTAGTGCTCGGAGACCGCCATCTCGACCTTCACTTTCTCGTGGAATTCCAGCACCACCGTCTCCGCACGATACTGCTGCACGATCTCGCGCTCACCACCATGGCCCGAAACGCGGGAGAAGGTGACGCCGGTGACGCCGGCACGAAACAGCGCGGCCTTCACGTCGGCGAGGCATTCGGGTCTGATGATGGCGGTGATCAGCTTCATGGACGGTGCGTTCCTTTGTGTCGGCGACGGTGGCGGGAAGTATCGGGAGATGGCCGGCGTCGGCTCGCTGTCGCATGATGGCGAGATTAGGTCCAGAATGCTACGCCGGACCCGGCCGCCCGCGACAGAGGGCCGGCGCAGGCATGCCCGCTGACGTGCGGCAGGTGGACGGACGATGCATCTCATGCCGCTATCCTTGGTGCATCGCGTCCCTGGTGGGCCCCCTCGCACCTCATAGCTCGCTGATGTCCTTCCTTCGCCTCATCGCTCGACGCCGCGCGCGGGCCGTTGCACCGCTCGTCGCCCTGTTTTTTGTCGCCATGCCCCTGGCAGCGCAGGATATCGTCCGCAGCGCCGCGGCCTGGCGCACGATTCGCACGCAGTGGTTCGACCTCCACTATCCGCTGGATACCGAGGCCTGGGCACAGGACCTCGCCCCGCGTCTGGACGCCGTGCGCGACGCGGTGGCCGGCTTGGTGGGCTTCGCGCCCGCGGGCCGCACGACGATCGTGATCGATGATCCGTTCAACGTGGCCAACGGCAAGGCCATTCCGATCCTCGGCTCGCCTGCGGTGCATCTCTGGGTGACACCGCCCGGACCCACCGACCAGATCGCGAATCACCGTGGCTGGGGTTTGAAGCTGGTTGCACACGAATTCGGCCACGTCGCACACCTCAGCCGACCGGCGCGGCGTACGCAGTGGTTCTGGCACCTGCTGCCCGCCCAGGTCAGCCCGCTCGCGGTCTTCACGCCACGCTGGGCCGTCGAGGGCTACGCCACGTGGATCGAGGGCCGTCTCACCGGCAGCGGCCGCCCGCACGGCGCCTGGCGCCCTGCCCTGCTGCGCGAGCTGGCGCTGGAAGGGCGGCTGCCGTCATACGGCGCGCTGAGTGCCGGCGGTGGCTACAAGGGTGGCAGCATGGCGTACCTGGCCGGCTCGGCATTCTGGGAATGGCTGGCCGCGCAGCGTGGCGATACCTCCATGACGCTGGTCTTTCGGCGCCAGTCGGCACGCGTGGGCCGCTCGTTCGACGAGGCGTTCCGCGGTGTGTACGGCGACTCGCCCTCGATGCTCTACGGTCGGTTCAGCGCCGAACTCACCGCAAAATCCTTCATGGTCGATTCGGCGCTGCGACGCAGCGGCATCGTGCGCGGTACGCGACTCGCACGCTACACCGGGTCCGTGGGCGGGCCGGCCGCAAGTCGCGACGGACAGCGCATTGCGCTGGTGCTGCCGTCGCAACGCGGCAGATCGTCACGCGTGATCGTGACGAAGCCCGACACGCAGCCCGCCATTCCGCTGGAACGGCAGCAGGTGCAGCGGCAGCTGGCGCGCGACCCGCAGGATGTGGCCGCGGTGCGCGTGTATCCGCGGCTGGTGACGCCCCTTGCGACACTCACGGCACGTCGCGGCCGCACCTTCGGCAACCCGCGCTTCATGGATGCCGCAGGCACGCTGCTGCTGCTGGAGTCGTGGAGCGTGCGACCCGACGCGACGCAGCGTCCGGACCTGATGGTGTGGAACACAGCGACCAACCGCGTCACGCCGGTCACCGATGGCGCCGCGGTGCAGGACGGCGATCCGTCACCCGACGGCACGCGCGCCGCGGCGGTGCGGTGCCTCGGTGGATCGTGCAGCCTGGTGCTCGTCTCGATGACGACGGGTGCCGTGTCGACACTGGCCGCCGGCTCGCCGGTCAAGGTGTTCAGCCATCCGCGCTGGTCGCCGGACGGCTCGCAGCTCGTCACCACCGTGCAGGATCGCGACGGGTTGTGGCGCCTCGCGCTGATCGATCCGCGCAGTGGTGCACAGACGATCGTATCGCCCGACGACGACGTGAACCGGCACTCTGCGAGTTTCGATGCGAGCGGGCGCGAACTGGTCTACGTGAGCGAAGCCGGTGGCATTCCGAACGTCGAGACGTTGCGCCTGCACGATGGCCAGCGCACACAGCGCACACGCGTGTCGGGCAGCGTGTACCATCCCGCACCGCTGCCCGGTGGCGGCGTGCTGTATCTCGCCGAATACGCCGGCGGCATGGACCTGTATCGCGTCGACGCCGCAACGGTGGTGCGTGGTGAGGCGGCCGGCGCCGATGCCGCCGCGCTGGTGCCCGCGGTGCCGCGCGCGCGCGAGGCGGCACTGGAGCTGGCGACACGGCCGGTGGCGCCACCGGTCGCGTACGGCGTCGGCCCGCGCCGCTATCGACTCATGGCGCAGACGTCACTCGCGCGCGATGGCCTGATGCACAGCGGTGTGCTGGCAAGCACCGACCCGGCCAACCGCCTGACCTGGATGGCGGCGGGCTACGTCGGTGGCCGTGGTGCGTGGCGCGGCGGCGTCGGCAGCGTGGCATGGTACGGATCCAGGCCCAACCTGCGCACGGAGGCGCTCTGGCTGGAGCAGCGCGCCAGCACGCAACGGAACGCCGGCGTGACCACGCTGCCCGACATGCGGCTCGCGGGTGGATCGATGTCCGCCGTGCTCCCGCTGGCCGGTACCTCGCTCGCACAACGCATGTCGCTGAGCGGTTTCGCAGGTGCCGCGGCGACCGTGGGTGATGCGGCGCGATTCCGTGCACTGATCACCGCGCAGTATGGCGCCGGCACGGTGATCGGCTGGCGCCGCGCCGCGGGGGTCAGTCTGCGCGCCGGCGTCGGCACGCTTGGCGACAGCAGCTTTGCGCGCGTGAGCGCTGGCGGCTACGTGAACGTGCTGCGCACGCGCGTGGACGCACGCATGCATCACGCGACACGACACACGCCGCGTCTCGAGCAATTCAGCGCCGGTGGCTTTGCACCGCCGCTCGACGACGAGGCCACGCTCGCGCAGCGCATCGCGCTTCCCGCACTGCCGGCCGGCATCGCAACGGGCCGCGCGCTGTACGAGCTGCGCATCGCGCGACCATCGCCATTGGCGCTCGGTACGATCTATGCGCACTCCGTCGGCAGTTCGTGGACGGTGAACCGCCACGCGGCCGTCGTCGGCATCGAGCAGGGTGTCGACCTCGATTACCTGGGCATCGCGGGATTGCCGCGCCTGCGCGCACTGGTCGGAGTGGCGCGCATCGTTCGCGGACCACTGGCCGACAAGGCGTCTGCGTACCTGACACTCGGCTGGCGTCCCTGACAGATACCGTGACCGGGCATCACTGCTGCGGGACGCGGATCGTGATTGCTGCGGGCGAGCGGTTTCGCGGTGCCGCGCGTGTCGTACTCTCGACGCGCGTCACGATCTTGGTGCGCGACGGACCGGCGAGTCAGCAGGGCGGGTGCGCGCCCTGCTGGCTTCCACGCCCAGCGCTTACGAGACGTGCGTGCGGAACGACTTGACGATCAGCTTCACCGTGTCGAACCAGACCTTGATCGAGTCGTCGCTCACGCCGCCTTCCAGATCGTAATCCAGCTCGATACACGGGTCGCCGTCTGAATCGATGTAGGCGCGACCGAAGCGCTTCGTCTTGTTCCACTCGTTGACCTTCGTGAGCGTCGCACCGGTGCCCGAGAGGCCAAAATAGGCCTGCATGGTCTGGCCTTGAATGAAGAAAACGACCTTCGAGCCAGTCATCTGCACGATGACGTTGCCCTTCTCGTTCGCGGTGCCATCGAGGCCCTTCTCCTTCAACAACGTGATCAGCTGCGTGGCGGTGATACGCTCACGAATCTGCGCTGAAGCTGGCGCGGTGAGCACGACCGCGAAAGCAACAGCTGCGAGCCAGCGGATCGAGCGGAGCATGGACATGAAAAGCAGCCTCGGAGAATTTGTTCAACAAGAAACGAGTCGCATGAGCAACAGCGTAGTCAACCACCGAGAAGAACGGCAGTCCAGTCGGCTCGCCTGTCGCTTCCCGATGGCTGTCAGGCAGCTCATCTGGCATTCACACGATCGCTCCTGTCCCCGTCAGCGAACCGTGGCCGCTCCGATCCCGGCCGCACGCCCGGTCGCCCACGCCCACAGGAAGTTGTAGCCGCCAATGGGCCCGAACGCGTCGAGCACCTCGCCGCAGAGATACAGGCCCGGGTGCTTGCGGCTCTCCATCGTGCGAGCGTCGATCTCGGCGAGGCTCACGCCACCACCAGTAACCTCGGCCTTCTTGTAGCCCTCGTCGCCGGCCCACGGCAGGTCGCCACGCACCAGGACGTCCACGAGCCGCAACCGTTCCTCGCGACGCAACTCGCTCAGTGGGCGCAGCGGATCCACGTCGGCGCGCTGGATCAGCACGGCTGCCAGCCGCTCCGGCAGTTCGGCGCGCACGGCACCCGACACGGTGCGTGCGCCATGCGGCCGCAGGCGCGCCGCCCAGTCCTCGTCGCCCAGTGGCGTCCAGCGCACGGAGATGGCGGCCCGGGTCCCGCTGCGAGCACGCGCGCGCACCGCGATGTGCGACACGTTCAATACCGACGGACCGCTGTAGCCGCGATGCGTGAACAGGAAGCCTCCGCTGGCCTTTGCCTGTTCGCCGTCCGACTTTGCCGTGAGCGTGACCGGCAGCGAGATGCCGGCAAGCTCCGTGAAATCGCCTGGCTCCACGGTGATCGGCGTCAGTGCGGCGTAGGTCGTGTGGATAGTGTGCCCCAGGCGGCGCAGCACGGCCAGCCCGCGGCCATCGCTGCCGGTGTTGGGAACCGACAATCCGCCGGTCGCGACGATCACGGTGTCGGCTTCCAGCACGCGGCCATCGTCGCAGGTGACGCTCCATCCGTGGCCAACCGGCGCGATGTCGTCCACGCTGGTCTCCATGACCAGATCCACACCCTCGCGCAGTGCGCAGGCCATCAGGCCGTCACGCACGTCACGCGCCTTGTGCGAAGCCGGAAAGAGCTTCAGCGACTCCTCCTCATGCTCCAGCGGAATGCCCAGGTCCTGCTCGAAGAAGCGAATCTGCTCGGCGAGAGGCCATGAGCGGATGATCCGGCGCAGGACGTTCGGCGACGACTCGGTCACGAATCGCTCTTCATCCACGCGAGACGGCAGCACGTTACACCGCCCGCCGCCGCTGATGAGGATTTTGCGGCCACCGTCCTTCGTGCGTTCCAGCAGGGTCGTGCGCGCACCCGCTCGGGCCGCGAAGATGGCGGCCATGGTGCCGGCAGCGCCTGCCCCGATCACGATGACATGCGTCATGCGCGGCCCGCTGGTGCAAGCGGCCGACGGGCGAGCGATGAGCGGACGTTGGGCTGGAGCAGGTGCACAGGCTACCGGGTAGAGGCTCACGCAAGGTAGCCGGAACGGCCTCGCGCGGCGGCGCGACACATGCGCTCGACCTCGTGTGCGATGCGCTGCAGGCGCCGTGTCGTCGCATCACGACCGCGATGCGCGCCTCGGGTTTACCTCAGTGGAATCGGCGCGTCCTCTGCATGCGGCACCCCGCGTGATCGACCGACAAGCCGGAGTCAAGATACTCGGGCAGCGGTCGAAACTTGCGCGGAGTGAGCCGGGCCAGCACGCCGATGTGCGACCCGGCAAAACACTTTGCGTCAGAGGCTCCGATGATGGCACTCCTGCTGCTGGTTTCGTTCGTGACCCCAGCCATCTTCCTTCAGCATTGGCGCCGTCCGAAGCCGGCGCGCATCGGATATCCGGGCGTGCGTCGCTCCGGAGACTGCCGTGACGTTCGCTGACGACATTCCCGAGGACGACTTCGAAGGCGATTGCGCCGACGAGGGTGTGGTGCTGGACGGGCCGGCCGCACTGCTCCGCGCAATCCTCGAGGTCGAGCCATCACAACCGGGCTTCACGTCAGCGCTGTGGCGAGGCCTCGTGAATGGCGGTACGCTCCATCACCGAGCGGATTCCCTGGCCGGACTCATGCCAGAGCCGAGCTGACACCACGATCGTGCGGCCCGCCTTGACGACGACTGACGGAAGACTGAGCTGACGGGTCCCTGCTGCATCCACGAGCAATTCGTGCGTGCCGGCGGGGATTCGCATTCTCACGACGGACACGCTGCCCGGCAGCAACGTCCACGCACGCGTGTCCGCGCGCTCGAGCGCTGTGGACGCGGCGTTCGTCAGCAGTCGTGCGACGAGGCCTGCCGCCCTCGCCGCGTCCTCGTTCTTGGTCTTCTTCTTCTTCTTCTTTCCGCCGCCATCATCGTCCTTCGAGGCCGCGGACTGCACCGCCGCCTCCATCGCCCGTGCCGCCGCGTACTTCGTCATCGCACGCGCGACGGTGCGCGTCATGATGGCGCCCCGGTCGCGCCGGTAATCCGCCGCGAGCGCGTCACTGACACTGGCGCTGATCATCGACTCCGTGCGCGCCGCGCCAACGACGACGTGCACGGACCCGCGCAGGTCTGCCGCGTCGCGACGCAGTACCGGCCAGCTCATATCCAGGAGGTAGGTCGCACGCGCACCGCGCCATGGACCGTACCGCGTGTCGGTGAAGCGCCACGAGGGACTGTCATCCCACCAGATGCCGCCGTTCCGGAGTGCGCCAAGGTCACCCAGCAGTCGCTCAGCGGCAAAGCTGCCAGCGCGCCGATCCACGTTGTCGCCGCTGAAGATCGGCACCGTGAGACCCACGGCCACCTTGTGCGCCACGTCGCCGCGTTCAATCACGACCACGACATCGCCAATGGAATCAGCGGGCGCCGTCCACATGGTGTCCAGAGGCGCGCCAAGTCGAACGGCGTTGCGCCGTGCCACATCGGCATCGTTCCAATCGCCCGCCTGCTCGAAGGCTGCGGAGGCGATGGCATGCATCAGGGCGCGCATGGCGCGCTCGTCGTCGACCGGTTCGCCGAGCTGCGCCAGCAGCGCCACGAGGCGCCGCGCCTCGACTGCGGCGGCGTCCACGTCACCGCTTGCACTCCAGGCCAGCAGCGCATTGTAGTGCAGCAGCAGCCGCTCGTTCTGCCCTGCGGTATACGGCAAGGCCATGTCGTTCGTGAACATCGACGCCGCCATGCGACTCGCGCTCTTCGTAAAGCGATCCTCGCTCACCGCATATGCGTCGTCGAACAGCGCACCGGCCTGACGGTCACGCCCGGCGTAGCGCGCCACGCTGCCCTGGTAGAGCAACCGCAGCAGACGATCATCGGGACTGAGCGTGGACTTCCGGTTGCTCAGCGCGCGTAGCGCTGAGTCGGCCATGCCGCGGTGCAGCAAAGCGCGCATGCGATCATCGTCGATCTGCAGGCCGTTGGACGCCGTCAGGTAACTGCGCACGGTGGTGCGCAGCGTGGTACACGCGGTCAACGAAACAAGCACGGCACACAGCAAGAAAAAGTGACGCATGACGGGAAGTCTCAGCTGACGTGCGCGATGTGCACCAACGTGAACCTGGAAGAGCCATGTGACGTGGTGGCACCCTGCTGCCCGCGCTCCACCACGTCGTCAGTCACTGCTCGTGTGTGCCGTCAGATGAAGTCGGGTGGTGTGCGACGCGGCTCGGGTGCCGGTGAAACGGCAGGTGCGGGTGCCTGCCGTTCCAGCACGATCAGTCGCTGCTGTGCACGTGCAATCGCGTCAGCCAGTTGCGCGTTCGCCTGGCCTTGCGCCAGGATCCGTTCGATCTGGAGTGACTGCAGGAAGCGCTGATAGCGGATCTGCGCTTCGATGGGTCGTAGCTGCAGGTCGAGCATCGTTGCGACCTTGTACTCCAGCATCGCGTCAGCACGCTTCATGGCCAGCGCGCGATCATACCGGTCCAGTGCACGCGCACGATCACCCGCGGCGTTGAACTGATCGCCTTCGCGGATCAATGCATCGGCCATCGCGGTGGCGCGCCCGTCAGTGGTGGTGTCAGCCGCCGAACTCACGACGCGAATACCCTGGGTCTCACGATAGCTGACGGCGTTCACGCGATCATCATCGAACTGCACCATCACGACTTCGCCCGTGGCGTCACGCGGCGAATTACCAAGCACACGCGGCACCATCACGCTCGCCGCACCACTCTCGCGCAGCGTCCAGGCCGCTGGTGCCGTCCGTGTCGCGGCCATCGCCTGCGACGGTGTCATGCCCAGCGAAATCTCACCCTTCACCACCGATGCGCAGATGGTGCCGCGGCAGGTCGCAGCGGCCTTTGCATACACGCTGTCGCGGGCCTGCGTCAGCGCCGCATTGTCCGAATACCCCTCCGCCGCGGCGCCGGCGATAAGGCGGTCCTGCGAGGCGGTGCGATCGCCGTTCATGATGATCGGGCGTTCACGAATGCGACGCGGACCGTTGCAGCCGGCAAGCAGAAGTGCTGCGCCGAGCATCATGCGTGCCTTCAATGTGTTGTTCATTGTCATGGCTCCTGGTTACCAACCCACGCGGCGACGATCGATGTACTTCTTGATCTTGTGCTGCCCGATCCAGACCTTCTGGTTGCTCTCCAGATCCACGAGAAACGCATCCACCTGGTAGAATACGACCTTCTCGCGACCTTCCGCATCTTCGATCGCCTGCACGTCACCCTGCAGCATGTAAACGGCGCCGCTTTCCTTGCCGATGCGTGCACGCGTCTCGGCCGACGCGTTCGTCTGCTGATCCTCGCGTTCATCGCGGACATCGCTGCGTTCATCACGGCTTGCGACGAGGCGCACGCGACCGCTGGTGAGGTAGGCACGCTCCAGATCCTTCACGAACGTGCCGATGGGCACATGCTCCATCGTGCGGTTACGAAACGACCCGACGATCACGGTCGGCGGCGTGCCACCGTGCGCCGAGGCGTACTGCGTGCTCCACTGCCCGCCGAAGGTCTGCCCGATCAGCGAGTTGGCGACGAGTTTGGAATCCACGTCGTTCCATCGCCCCGACAAGTCGGTGACGCTGCCGGGATCGACACGACTGACTCGCTTGTTGTTGCAGGCGCCCAGCGCGCCGGCGGCAAGTCCGAACATCGCGAATCGGCGGAGGAAGACTGGGAAGGACAAGAACATGGCGTGCTCCTGATGTGGCGAACAAGCGAATCGAGGTCACGCGGGATGCGCGGTCCCGCGCCTCGCACCTACAACATTGCAGGGCGCGCGCCGCTGCATGAACTTTGATAACAAATTGATGCACAACGAGTTACACTTTCAAGGATCGCAGGCCTGTCCTTTTTCGGAGACACACTGGTGTCTGCTTCATTCGCGCGGACGTTCCGCGCTCTGGTCCTTGGAGTTGCCATGCTCGGTTGCTCGGGAAAGCGTCCCCCGGATCTCGGTCTGCACGCGGGTCGGCTTCGCCTTTGCCCCTCCACGCCGAATTGCGTGAGTTCGGAAGCCGGCACGAGGGCCGACCAGCGGGTGGCACCGTTCCCGGCGCCAAGCGGCGCGCGGGACATGGGTCGCCTGGCTGGTGTCGTGGCGTCGTGGCCGCGGACCACGGTTGTCTCCGATGACGGAACGTACCTGCACGCCGAGTCGACCAGTCTCATCATGCGCTTCGTCGACGATGTCGAGTTCCGTTACGACGCAAAGGATCGCGTGATTCACGTCCGGTCTTCTTCGCGCCTCGGCAAGTCGGACATGGGCGTGAACGGGAAGCGCATCGAGGGACTTCGCGCACTGTGGGTGGCGAAGCCCTGACCGGCGGGTTCAGCGCTCGGGCAGGTACGCGACTGCGCTGACTTCAATGAGCACGCCGCGAAGCCGTGCGCCGACGGTGGTGCGCGAGGGGTATGGCGCACGGAAGAATGTCGTCCAGAGATTGTTGACGCTGGTCCAGTCCTGCTCATTGACCAGATAGATCGTGGCTGACACGACGTCATCAAGCGAGGCGCCCGCAGCCGTCAGCACTTCGATCAGGTTGCGCATCACCTGCTGCGCCTGCTCTTCGACCGTTTCGCCGACCAAGGCGCCCGTGCGGAAGTCCCTGGGGACCTGACCCGAGACATACACAAAATCGCCGGCGCGCACCGCCGGGCTGTAGGCACCGGCCGGGAGCGGCACGTGCGGGGGCAGGAATACTGGCGTCCAGCGTCGGTCTGACATGGTCATGAATCGGGTGTGGAGGTGTCGCGCGCAGAATACGGATAGCGCGTACGCGAGTCCTGCGCTAACTCTTGTGAGCAGCCGCCGCGTGCGGCGTGCAGTCCTGCCCACCGTTCAACATTTCTTGAGGAGGTGATCCCATGGCCAGTCGCAGTCCTTCCGCCAGCTCGACCTGGGCACACGGTCTCCTGACCGCCGCCTGATCTGAAAATCCCAGGCCGTCGGCTCGCGATCGTGTCGAGCTGGCGTCGAAGGTACAATGGCCCGTCACTGTGTATCGCAGTGATGGGCCATTGTGTGTCGATGCACGACACACGCAGCATGCAGCGCCATCACGCCATCACGCCATCACGACATCGGGCCAAGGGCGTTCTCCGCGTCGAGCACGAACCGCGGAATGTCGGAAGCAAACCGGGACTTGTCTGCACGACGAAAGAAATACTGGCCTTCCATGTAGCCGCTGGGCGACTTGAGCACGCAGAAGCTCTGGTATTCGTGAATGTGACCAGGCGCAATGACCGGCAACTCGCCGACGACACCCTCGCCTTCCACTTCCGTGTCCTCGCCGGCACCGACGGAATCGTGAATGCGCCACTTCCGCGACAGCAGCTGCGCAGACTGGTCGCCGACGTTCTCGAGGCGAACGAAATAGGCGAAGACAAATTGCGCGTGCGCCGGTTGCGATTGCGCCGGCAGATACACGGGACGCACCGACACGCGGATGCCATGCGACTCACGATAAAAAAACGGGGGCGGCTTCACGCCCTCATATTATCTCCGCGGTGCAACCGCTCGACAGGGCGCCGTGCCATGGATCTGCGAATCTGCTGACCGGTGCTGATATTTCCGGCACTTGCTCCTTCGCGCTTCACCATCCTGCCGACCTCAGCTCTTTACTGCCATGCGCCTGCCTCACGTCTCTGTCGCCCTTCTCCTGCTCGCCGCGCTCGCTGGCCCGGCCGGCGCGCAGTCTCCCCTGGACTCGGCCGTCGTGTTTCGCGGTGCCGCCGTGCCAGCGGGCGCAGCGATTCCCGTGACGCAACTGGCCGCCAGCGCGCGCAACCACACGGCGAGGCCGGTGATCGTGGAGGGAGTCATCACGCGCGAGTGCACCGAGAAGGGTTGCTGGATGCAGGTCGCGCCGTCGGCCGATGCGAAAGGCATGCGTGTGACGTTCAAGGACTATGCGTTCTTCATTCCGCAGTCCATGGTGGGACGTCGCGCGCGCATGACGGGCGTGACGAAGGTGACGACGCATTCAAAAGCTGCGGCGGATCACCTGATCGGCGAAGGTGCGCCCCTGCAGCGCAATACCGATGGAACCGCGACGGAAGTACAGTTCGTGGCAAGCGGCGTCGAACTGCACGCGCGTTGACGTGCTCGTGCCGGTGATGTCGCCGTTGATGCGCCGTCACGGGCACGACGGCGCGCCAGCCGGTGACGTGCGGCATGGCCGAACGAGCAACGCGCGACGACTTTGGCGTCGCCGCGCGCTGCACATCCGGTTACGGAAAGATGCCGAGGTCCTGGTAGCTCACGGCGACCTTGTTGATGGAGCTGATGAACGCAGCCGTGCGGATGTCGGTCTTGCGATCATGACGCAACCAGGTCTCGCGCACCTGGTGCCAGGCCGAAATCATCGTGTCCTCGAGGCCCGAGTTGACCAGGTCTTCCTCATCCGCGCCATGCGAGAGCTTTGCCATCCGCTCCGCGCCGAGTGACTTGCCGGTAAGATCCTCGACGGCCTTGAGCACGTTGGTGAACGCCGTTTCCTCGAAGCGCTTCTCCATCCGCCCGAAGCGGACATGCGAGAGGTTCTTGAGCCATTCGAAGTAGCTCACCGTCACGCCGCCGGCGTTCAGAAACAAGTCGGCGAGCACCATCACGCCGCGTGCGTGGAGGATACTGTCGGCCTCGAAGGTGGTGGGGCCGTTGGCCCCTTCAGCGACGATCTTCGCCTGGATGCGCGAGGCATTCTCGGCGGTGATCTGTCCCTCGAGTGCGGCTGGCACCAGGATGTCACAGGGCAGTTCCAATGCGGCGCGCGAATCGGCGAGGTAGGCAGCGCCCGGAAAGCCCTTCAGCGTGCCGAAGTCGCGGCGGTGCGCCATGATCGCCTGCAGGTCCAGGCCCTTGTCGTGATGCAGGGCCCCATCCGCTTCTGCAACTGCGACCATTACGCCGCCCCCTTCGGACAGGAACTTCGCCGCGTGATAGCCCACGTTACCGAGTCCCTGCACGATGAAGCGCTTGCCTTGCAGTCCAGGCGTCAGCCCGATGGCCTTCATGTCCTCGGCGTTGTCGCAGGCCTCGCGCACGCCGAAGTACACACCGCGACCGGTGGCCTCGGTTCGCCCGCGAATGCCGCCCTGCGCAATCGGCTTCGCCGTGACGCAGCCCAGCGCATTCAGCTCACCGACGGCGAGCTGTGCGTAGGTGTCGGCGATCCACGCCATCTCCTTGCTGGATGTGCCGTAGTCAGGTGCCGGCACGTCCACACCGGGGCCGATGAAGTTCTTCTTCCAGAGCTCGAAGGTGTACCGACGGGTGATGCGCTCGAGTTCAGACTCACTGAACTCCTTGCGATTGATCTTGATGCCGCCCTTGGCACCACCGAAGGGCACATCCACCACGGCGCACTTGAACGTCATGAGCGATGCCAGGGCCATCACCTCGTCCTCGTTCACGCTCATCGCATACCGGATACCGCCCTTCGTCGGCAGCTTGTGATGACTGTGCTCGGCGCGCCATCCGACGATGGTCTTGATGGTCCCGTCATCACGCAGGATGGGAAAGGTGACGCGATAGACGGCGTTGCATTCCTTGATCTGATTCAGCAGCGCAGGCGGATGGTTGGTGAACGTCGCCGCCGCATCGAATGCGCGATGAACCTGACCAAGAAAACTCTGTTCGGACATATGGCGTATCGTGGGAATTTGGGTTGTACGACGGGCCGTGAAGGGACGCGCGGTGCTCGGTCAGAACAACTCCGCGATGAGACAGCGCGCCGAGCCGCCACCGACCCGCTCGAACGCCGTGAGTTCGCTGGACAGTACCGTACCGTGGGCCTGGAGGCGCGCGTGCTGCGATGGGGTGAAGGCGTCGCAGGCAGTCGCCGACATCACGAAGAGCGCGTCACCACGGTCGTTCGCCAGCGAGAGCACGTTGCCGCAGAAGCGCGCGGCCTGTTCGCAGGTGATCGCCAGTATCTCGAGGCCGCCATCGCGCAGTCGTGCCTCAACCTGCGCGCGTTCGACGTCGGATGCGATGGCCTCGAGCGTCACGCCAGCGAGTCCATGCCCAATGAACATCATGACATTGGTGTGATAGTACGGCACACCCGCGGCATCAGTCGCAGTGAACGTCACCACGTCGTAGCCAAGCTCGCGACCGAACTGTCCGGCAAGTGCCGCATCGGTGCGCGGCGAGAGTGCGGCATAGGCCACGCGGTTCGCGTCATCGAGACAGAGCGAGCCGGTGCTCTCCAGAAAGCGCGCCTCGCGCTCATGACCCGAGAAGTCCACCATGCGCGGATACTTGGTGCGCAGCATCGCGATCAGGTCTGCGCGCCGCTCCATGCGACGGTTCGGCGCGAGCAGCGGATACAGCACCAGGGTCGCCGGCGCAGGCCGTGTTCCTTCGGCAACGGGCAGTTCGACGGCCGGATGCGTGGAGAACCAGTTGTTGCAAAACGGCGCATCAGGCGTGCGTTCATCGCATCGCACCACGGTCACGTGCACGCCGTTGCTGACCAGCAGGTCGCGCAACATGCGATGCTCATGCACCGCCTCGTCGGCAACGGCCTGCTCCTCGGCCGATGACGGCGCCGACTGGAAGCTGTTGGATGCGCCCGTCTCGCTGTTGTAGCGGAACCGGACCGGCTCCACCATCAGGACATGCGATGCGGCAAACCTGTTCTGCGGGGATCTCATCGTGGCGGGAGCATCACCGTCGGCGCAGCGTCACGCAAGGCTGAGCGGGCAGCATTACGTTTTCCCGCATGTCGAGCCTCTCACCGTCGGTACTCGCCGAGCGCGGCTCCGTTCGCGCGGTGTTCGCCGGACCAATCCGGCTGTTGCACTCAGCGCGCGTCCCCGCAGGTCCCGTGACCGCATGGCGCTCTGCCATCCTGAAGTCAGCGCAGCTCCACGCGATCATGGTCGGCCCACTGGGGCTGCATGGTGACGCGCAGAAGGAGAAGAAGCATCACGGTGGGCCGATGAAGGCCGTGCTTGTCTATGGTGCAGCGCATTACGAGCAATGGAGTATGTCGCTCGCCCCACACGCGGTGGCGCATGCCGCAGCGCTGCGCCAGATGTCGCCGGACATCGATGCCAGCCGATATGGCTTCGGCGCGTTCGGCGAGAACCTGACCGTGGACGGATTGACGGAGGCGAACGTCTGCCTGGGTGACAGCTGGGCCATTGGTGACTGCGTGCTGCGGATCAGCGAACCACGCGGCCCATGTGCCACGTTGACGCGTCGCTGGATGCGTCCACAGCTGCTGGGCGACGTGAAGCGGAATGCGGCGTCTGGGTGGTACAACGCCGTGCTGCAGCCGGGTATGGTCGCAGCCGGCGACGAGGCACGTCTCGTGGAGCGCGTGCAGCAGGCGTGGACGATGGAGCGCGTGTTCCACCTGCTGGAACGCCGCGTGGCATCGCGCGCGGACCTGATGGCGCTGCACGACGCCCCCTGCACGCACGACGCGCTGCGCGCGCGCCTGGCTCGGCGGCTCGCCACGCCTAGCCGCTGCACGAAGTGATCAGCCGAGTGTGATCGTGGCCGTGGTACCTGCCGCATTGACCGTCAGCGGCAAGCGCACCAGGCTCGTCGTGCGCTCGCCGCCCTTCCAGACGCCGTCGGCCGTGAACTGAGCGCCGTGATTGGGGCAGAGCAATGTGAAGTCCGATTTGATGTTCACGGTGCTGCCCTGATGTGTGCAGGACAGCGAGAACGCGACGAGCCCTGTGGCGGTGCGTGCAATTGCGATGGGCGGCGAGCTTCGCACCTTCACCGTCGCGCCGACTGCGGACAGCGCAGGGAAATCGGTCAGCAACACGCTGACCTGACCGTTGCCGGGTGGCACCGGACCTGTGCTCACCTCGGTGCCGCCTCCACCGCAGGCCGTGAGCGCCACCGCGACGGCCGACATCGTCGCCAGGGACACGAAATCGCGCCGCGAGACTGCGGCCTCGGTGAGCCTGCATCCGGAACAGCGCTGCACGTCAGGCATGGGCATCTCTACGTCTGTGAAAGGTTCGTCATGCACGTGCGCGGTCCAGACGAGCAATCAGACTGTGACCGCAGCAGCGGCCCATTCGTTCGGCGAGTCGTCGCTCCTGATCACCGACTCGATATCCACCACCAGCTCCGCACCTTCGCGCCGGATCGCACGACGGTCCATGCTGCGCGTGGCACGACCGCGGATGTAGGCACCATCCAGTCGGTACTCCGACTTGTGCTTCGGACACCGGAACGCGGTGTCACCACGCTTCACACGCAGCATGGCGCGCTGGTGCGGGCAGCTGAGTGCAAAGGCCATGCACGTGCCGGCAAGTCGCACCAGTATCGTTTCGTTCGCGACGTCGATCGTCGCACCGTCGGCCGCAGGCACCGGATAGCGCACCATGCCGTCCGCAGCACGCGCGGCATGATGCAGCACGATACCGGCCATCTCCTCGGCGCGCACGATGCCCGGCAGCAGCAGCGTTGCGGCGGCCACGCCGGCGAGCGCCGTGAGAAGAAAGCTGCGACGCTCATGCAGCACGCAGTCCGTGCAGTCGTCAGTGGTTTCCGGCGCTGATGCAGTCATCGTGTCACCCATCATCCTTGCAGAAGTCCAACGCCCGCCAGCGTGATCGCCAGCCAGAGCACGAGGCTCGTGATCGCGCGCCGTCGCAACGTGGTGAACGCGCGCGCACCCCCTGATACCCGACGCATTGCCGTTTCGGTGCGCAACATGAGCGCGCCATTCACTGCCAGCGCCAGCAGGAGGCCGAGCTTTACCCAGAGCACCCGATTCATGGCAAGCGCCTCGAGATCAGCCGCGAGCTGCGCGATGCCGCTGATGGCCGAGATGGAGAGGGCGATCAGGACCGGCCGGTGCACGTCGCCGACGGCATCGGCCAGTGCCACCCCCGCGGCGCCATCTGCCGGTGGGCGCGCCCGCAGCACGACGCGATCGGCGCCGATGGCCAGCCCGCCGCCGACCATCATCGCGCCGAGGTGCGCGAAAGTGAGCGTGACGGACAACGCCGTCGACTCAGTGTAGAGCGTGCTCCACGGCTCCAGCGCCGCGACCAGCGTCTCCAGCAGCGCCATGCTACTGCCCCAGCAGCATGACGAGCCAGCCGGCCGTGCTGACACCCATCGACGACAGGGCAATGGTGCGGTGGCGGTTGCGAATCGCCCCGTTGTCGCGCGCCTGATCGCCGATGGAGCCGGCGTAGGCAAATCCAGCGTCCGCAAGCAGGAAGAGCGTCGAGTGCAGGATGCGACGCGTGCGGCCCTCCGGATCCTTGCGTGCCGCCCAGAGATTCCAGACGCCGGTGACGGTATTGACGCCGAAAACCGCGGCCGCCGCGCCGGCGGCAATGGGGTGCGTGCGGCGAACCCAGGTCGGCGACGCAGCACGACCGTCGCGCAAGAGGCGATTCCCGGTGTAGTACGACGTCGCGAAGAGCGGCAGCATGGACCAGCTGAGCGTACGATGAATGGCCAGACGGCGACCGTACCACTCCGAGTACTCGACCAGTGGCCGCTTTCTGGTGCCGGTATCGGCGGGCGCAACGGCCAGTCGCGGTCCGCCGGCAGGTGGAGTGGCTGCGCTCGTGTCGACGACGACGAATGCTGTCGCGGCGAGCGCCGGCAGCATCGACGAAAGCGTATCCAGCGGCTGCGGTGCACTGCGTACCGTCGTGTCTGCGGAGAACATCACAAGCGCCAGCAGTCCTGCAATCATGTCCGGCTCCACAAGAAAGAATCGTCGTGCACGGCGCACCACGCAGCAGCATGCACCCGAACGGCCAATTGAAGAAGAGACACCGTGAAACGCGTCAGCCCCTCGTTCCGCGGCGCCGAACGGGTCAGGTCGTGTCGTTCGCCGTCGTCGCATCCGGTTCACGAACGAACAGCAATCCTATAATGCCACCGATCGTGCAGACGGCGATCGGATACACCAGTCCGGCGTACGGACTCTGGTACGCGGCCACCATCGATGCGGCGATGAATGGCGTGAAGCCGCCGAACCAGCCGTTGCCCAGATGGTACGGCAGCGACATGGACGTGTACCGGATGCGCGCCGGGTACGACTCGACCAGGAACGCGGCCATCGGACCGTACGACAGCGTCACCAGCAGCACCTGCGCCGCCACCAGCAGCGCCAGCACGATGATGTTCGGGTGCAGCGCGACGGCCGCCGCACCCTCACCGGTGACGGGTCCGCCGGCCCACATCATGGCCCGGTAGATCGGATACAGCGTGATGGCGGCGAGAAACAGGCCGCTGATGATCATCTTCTTGCGACCGACGCGATCCGAGAGTGCGCCGCTGAGCAGGTAGAATGGCGTGCCGATCACGATGCCCAGTGCGACCGTGATGTACGAATCCGTGAGCGACAGCTTGAGCACCTTCTGGATGAAAAAGAGCGCAAAGAACTGTCCTGTGTAGAACACGACGGCCTGCCCCGCCACCACGCCGAACAGTACCGAGAAGAAGATCTTCCACCGCTCCACGGTGCCGAATGCCTCCTTGATCGGCATGCGGCTGACCGTGCCTTCCGCCTTCATCTGCTGAAACACGGGCGACTCGTGCATGCGGCGACGGATGTAGAACGACATCACGACGAGCAGCGCCGACAGGAGGAACGGCACGCGCCAGCCCCACGCCTTGAACGCCTCCTCGCCGGTGATCGCGCGGGTCACGAGGATCACCACCAGCGACACCAGCAGGCCAAGCGTGGCCGTGGCTTGAATGAACGACGTGAAATAGCCACGCCGGTGCGGCGGCGCATGCTCAGCGACGTAGATCGCCGCCCCGCCATACTCGCCGCCAAGCGCGAGGCCCTGCATCAGGCGCAGGAACACGAGCATGAGCGGCGCGGCGATGCCGATCGATGCGACGGTCGGCAGCAGGCCGATCGCAGCGGTGGCGACGCCCATGATCAGCAGCGTGACCATGAACGCGTACTTGCGACCAACCATGTCACCGATGCGACCGAACACCAGCGCGCCGAGCGGCCGGACCGCAAAGCCCGCACCGAATGTCGCCAGCGTGTTCAGGAACGCCGCCGTCTCGCTGGACCCCGGGAAGAACAGCGGTGCCAGGATCGGCGCCAGCGTCCCGAACACGTAGAAGTCGTACCACTCGATCACGGTGCCGGCGGACGATGCCATGACCACCTGTCGAATGGATCGAACGTCCGGCGCTGCTGGTGCCTCGTCTGCACGTGCGGTCATGTCAACCTTGATTGGCGAAGCTACCAGTCCATCCTGCATTCACGCTCCGGTCACGGTACGCATCACGAACGCCGCATCACCGCGGGCGCCCGTCGTCTTCCGGCTCGTCATCGTCCTCGACACCGAAGCCCTGCGCACCGCTGACATTGGCAGCACGCTCCACGCGCAGCACCTGCACCTGCCGCTGATCTCCATGAATCAGCGTGACGAGATAGTCGCCGGTCTGCACCAGCGGCGCACCTCCACCGCCACCAAATCCACTGCGGCTGAACGCCGTGCCCTCCGCACCGCGGAAGGCACCGAGCAGTGTCTGCATCGCGGCGCCACCCGGTGCGCCAGCGGCCATACTCGGTGCGCCAGCGGCCACGCTCGGTGCGCCAGCGGCGCCGCGCGCACCGCGCGATGCTGCCGCAGTGTCACGCGTCGCCACGGTCGGCAGCGCACCCTCGCCGGGCCGCTCGAAGAAGGCCGGAATGCCGGGCTGCTGACCTGCACCGGCGCCACCGCGGCCGCCGAAGCCAGCGGTCACGAGTTCGGACGCGCGGCCGGCGAGCACGCGCTCACGGGCCGTGCGCACCGCACCACTGTCCTGCCCCGCGGCGAGCAGCGAGTCGAGCATTGCCACCGTGCGAGCAATGGTCTTGACGCTGTCGCGACGCTCGGACGGCGTGAGCGGCTTCGCAGCCGGACGACGCCCGCGCATGTCCCAGAGCACGCGATGCACACCAACCGTGGACGGACCGCTGAGCGTGCGCAACGTGTCACCGGCGGCATTCGTGATCAGGACCTGCACGCGGGCGTCAGACTGCGCCTTGGCAATGCGATACGTGATCTCGGCGCCCTCGGCCGGCGAGTTCGCCACGAACCGCTTGTGCCCGTTGCCACCGCCCGCGCTGCCGGAGGCATCAGGCGCCTCACCGAGTGCGTATGCAATGCGCGGCGCAAAGAGGTGCGTCGCCTTCGCGGCGACCATCGGCGTCATCTGCTGCAGCGCACCGATGTCCACGACATAGATCGCGCGTCCATGCGTGCCCGCAATCAGCTCGTGGTCACGCGGATGGATCTGCAGGTCGTGCACCGGCACCGTGGGCAGGCCGGTCATGAACTTCTGCCAGCTCGCGCCTCGATTCATCGACACGAACGCACCGACGTCGGTACCAAGGAACAGCAGGTCCGGGTTCACGGGATCCTCCCGGATCACGTGCACGAAATCAGGACCGCCCGTCGGCAGCGTGCTCGCGAGGCTCGTGAACGTGCTGCCGAAATTGCGCGACGCGACGACGTACGGCGTGAAGTCACCGCGACGATGGTTGTCGTAGGTGACGTAGAACGTGGACGTGTCGTGATGCGACGGCTCGATCCGGCTCACGTAGGTCTCGACCGGCACGCCGGTCACGCGGCTGGTCAGCTTCTCCCAGGTCGCGCCGTCGTTGCGCGAGAGCCAGAGCTGGCCGTCATCCGTACCGGCGTAGAGCAGGCCTGGTCGCACCGGTGACTCGGCCAGCGACGTGATCGTGCCGAAGGTCTCGGCGCCGGTGGCGTCCTTCGTGATGCCGCCGGTGCTCTTCATGCTGACACGGATCTTCATCGTGTCGCGCAGCGTGAGGTCCGGCGAGATCAGCATCAGATCATCACCGCGCTTCGTGGACTTCACCACGCGATTTGCGGCGGCGTAGAACACCGACGGGTTGTGCGGCGAGAGGAAGAATGGCGTGTTCCAGTTCCAGCGGATGTCGGAGTCCGTGGAATCCTTGAGCTGAAGCGCGCGGAACGTGTCGAGGCGACGCTTCTGCGCGGGTGTCGCGGACGTGGCGGTGTCGCCACGCTCGACCAGGATCGAGTCCTCGAACTGCATGTAGCGCGGGCGCCAGCTGGGCTTGACGAGGTTCGTGCGCTCGCCGGTGCGCATGTCCAGGCGCGCCATGTTACCGCCCTGACTCTCGCTGTACACGATGTCGGAGTCTGTCGGATCGTTGGCCGTGACGAACCCGTCGCCGCCGTTGATGAACACCCAGCTTTCGTTGCCGATCGGACCGCGCACGCGCCGGCTGGGGCCGCACCATGAGCCGTTGTCCTGCAGACCGCCGCAGACGCGATACGGGATCTGCATGTCGAAGCTGACGGCGTAGAACTGGCCGATGTTGATGATGTTCAGCGCGTCGTAGCTGCCGCCGCGATCCCAAGTCTGTGCCACGCCGCCGTCGTTGCCGACGATGATGTGCTCGGGATCGTTCGGATCGATCCACATGGCATGGTGATCGACATGAATGCCCTGCGTCGCATCACGCGCGGTCCGACCGCCGTCGTCGGACACCTTCACCGGCGTGGACGACCAGTACACGCGATCGGCGTTCCGCGGATCGACACGCACCTGCGAGTAATAGAATGGCCGCACGTTCTCGGTGCTGGTGCGCGTCCACGTGGCGCCGGCATCCGCGCTGCGATACAGCCCACTGAGCTTTGCCTGCGGCTTGCGCGCCGGATCCTTTGCCAGGGTCGTGAGCGTGTCCGCCTCGACCTGCGTGTACATGATGCGCGGGTCGGAGCGCGCGATCGCGATCTCGATGCGGCCCAGCATGCCGGTCGGGAACCCGCCGCCCGACACCTTCGTGAAGGTCCTGCCGGCATCGGTGGACTTCCAGAGCGCGCTGCCGGCGCCGCCACTGCGCAGGAAGTACGGCCCGCGCTGTCGCTCGTAGCTGGACGCCCAGATGATGTCGGGATTCGTCGGGTCGAGCTGCACGTCGATGAAGCCGGCGTTCTCGCTGACGAACTTGATCACCGACCAGGACTTGCCACCGTCGGTCGTCTTGTAGAGGCCACGGGCTTTGCTGGGCTTCCATGCCGATCCGAGCACGGCCATGTAGACGGTGTTCGCGTCGCGCGGATGCACCTGCAGCCGACCGATGTGCTCCGTTTCACCCAGACCGAGCGAGGCCCAATTACGGCCGCCATCAGTGCTTTTGAAGACGCCGCAGCCCGGCGAGATGGAGTTGCGCGAGTTCTGCTCGCCCGTGCCGGCGTAGATGATGTTCGTGTCCGTGGGCGCGATGGCGAGGTCGCCCATCGCGACGCAGCGCTGGTTCTCGAAGACCGGGCGGAATGTGGTACCCGCGTTGGTGGTCTTCCAGATGCCGCCACCGGCGGTGGCGACGAAGAAGGTCTTCGATGGCGACGGAATACCTTCCACATCGGTGACGCGGCCACCCATGTTCGCGGGGCCGATGGCACGCCAGCGCATGGCGGACAACATGGTCGAGTCGAGCGCGACTGGCGCCTGCGCGCCAAGCGCCGACGTGAACGCACCGAGCAGCATCGTGAGTCGAACAGCAGACGTCATGTCAGGTCCTGGTGGGGTAAAGGCATCGTGCGTGCACGGCAGCTCCGGCTGACGCGGGCGCCACCTGCGAGGAATACGCGCGTCGTGGCGGTTGGGTTGGCCATGACTCAGCGGCGCCGGGTGGCCACGCAGCCCGGCGCGGCTCGCGTGAAATCGAGACGGGCGCCGACACCCGCCGTACCGCGCACGAAGAGCACTGACGTGCCGGTGACGAGTCGTGCGCCGGCCGGCAGGCGCATCGTCACACCGGACCGCCGCACTGCAGTGAACGGCACAGCGGCGTCGATCGCAGTGCCCGAATCGGCGACGAATTCGAGCGGCGCCGCGCCGCGGGGCAGCGGCGGCGCGGCAAGGCAGAGCGTGCGCCCGGCATTCGTGAGGCGTGCCCTGACCACACCGCCGTCGGACGCGAGTCGCGCCCGAAGCGCGGTGGGCACGGCTCTCATCCGGCTGCCGCGGGCGGGCAGCACGCCGTGCACCGTGATCTGCTCGGGGATGCACACTTCGCGGCAGATGCCGTAGCGCATGGTCAGCGAGACCAGTCGCTCGGCACCAGCGCCGGTGACACGGCCATCAATGTCCAGATCCACGAGCCACGGTACGTCGCCTTCCAGAGTGTGCGTCGCACCCACACCCGTATGCGCAATCACGGGCACCGGCCAGGTCTCACGCGCCACGCTCACGCCGGCCGGCAGGGTCCAGCCCAGGCGTGTCGGCAGGCCCGTCTCGCCCGGGTTCCGCCACGACACATGCCACCCCGGATCGACATGCAGCGTGACGAGCAGCTGCGCAGTGCCCGCGCCGACAGCGACTGGATCGATCGACGCTCGCGCATGCGACACACCCACGCCGATGAACGGGCGTGGCTGTGCGTACAGCACACCCGCAAGCAGTAGCGCGAAGCACGTCGCCATGACGCGTGACGGCGCCGCGCGACGCGCACCCGGGCCGCGCAATGTGATGATGTGCATGACGATGTGCGTGTCGGTGCGTCGGCTCACTTGAGGGCCTGCTCCACGAGCGCGCCGAACGCCGCCGACTCGAGCTTCGGCGCCAGTGACAAAATGCGCCCATCCTTTCCCACGAGGATCGTCGTCGGCAACCATGCGACCTCGAGGCGCGCGATCGGTCCTTCGCCGTCGGGCCAGACTCCCGCCCAACCATGCATCCATGGCATGGGCTCGCGCCTGCGGAATCGGTCCGCGGTGGCCTTCTGCTCGTCGATTGACAGCGACACGATCTGCAACCCGCGCGCACCGAAGCGCTGCTGCAGCGCGCGCATCGCCGGCAACTCGACGATGCAGTCGGGGCACCAGGTCGCCCACACATCCAGCAGGTACACGCGACCCCGCAGCGACGTGTCGCTGATCGTCGCGCCGACGTCGGCCGATGCGACGCTGAACGCCGGCACCAGACGTCCCGGTTGCAGGACGCGGTTGTACCCGGTGAGTCGCAGCAGCGGCAGCAGACGGGGATGCGAATACGACTCTCCCACGAATCGCGCGACGTATGACTGCGCCGACACCGTGTCCGACGGCATGAACAGCTCGGCCGCGCGCACATACAGGTCGAAGCGCGCCGTGGTGTCCGTGGCGGCGGCGAGTGTCGCATCGAATGCGCGTCGCACGAGTGCCGTCGCCTGCGGCGTGTCGATCCGTGCCTGCCCCGCAGCGTGGCGCGCGGCCATCAGCAGCACACGTCGGCGCATGATGTCATCCAGATCCCAAAGCGGAGCACCGGCGGTGAACTGCGCCACGACCAGCGCCCCGAGTGCGGGATGCACCTGGCACTCGCCATCGGCGCGCAGGAATCGTCGCACGAGCTGCAAGCCGGCCAGCAGCGTGCTGTCGCGTAGCGTCGCATCCGCGGGATCGATGGGTGTGGCCTGTGCCGCGATCAGGCAGCGCGTGCGCGGCTGGAACGACACGATGGAGTCGAGCTGCGCGACCACCGATGCGACGGGATGACCGTTGGTGACACGCAGTGACGACGCGCCGCCGAACGCCACGAGAGTCGAGTCGTACACGAGATCGACGTTCTCCCCTGCCCTCCCGATTGCGAGCCCTTCGTACTCGCCGTCCTCGGCCAGCCGATAGGCACGCGCGCCCGCCGGCGGCAGATACAGGCGCGCCGTGAGGTCCACCACGCGATACGCCACTGTGTCACGCTTCGAGATCAGCACGCCGCGGCGACGACCGCTGCTCGCCGGCGTGAGGAGCACGGCCGGTGGCATGTCGGGCCGCGGTTTCTGTGCGTCGTTCTCGCTGGCGACGCCGATCAGCGGACCTTTCGCGAGGCCGAGCGGCATGCCGGCCAGCGTGATGGCAAGTGTCAGCGCAGTGGGCGCAGTGACGGGAATCGCGCGCTCCATGCCGATGTAGCCTACGCCCGTGGCACGCATGCGGAACGGGCCGCTGCCGGCGATGGCGAGGCGGAACGATCCGTTGGCCGCGGCACGCACACGCACAACGCGGGTGGTCGCGCGCAGCGGAATCAGCGCGATGTCGGCGCGGACCGGGACGCGGGCGTCGGCACCGACGACGGTACCGGTGATCACCGTCGAATCAGCCGCTGCCTGCGCGGCAACCCGGGTAGTGTGCAGGGTCCCAACGACCAGTCCTGCCGCGAGCATGCGTGCGGGGCGAAAGGCAATCATGACCTGAAAGCTACGCCGCGGACGTACGAAGGGCCGCCTGCGCGCTGCAGGCGGCCCTTCGTACGTCCGGCGTGATGAATGATCAGCGATCCACGAGCGTCACGAAGCGAAACGGTGCGCCGCCCACGTTGTTGTCGGCTGCGATGAACGTGCGCGCCGAATTTGCCGTCAGCACCACGGACGCCAGATTCAGCGCGACGTTCGCCGCACGAAGGGCCGGTGCCGTGCCTGCCGGCACCACGCGCACCTGGTAGGTGCCTGCCGCCACCGACGGAAGGTACGCCGCACCGCGCACCGGCACGTTCGCCAGCGTCGCTGTGGCCAGCGCGAGGTCCGCACCGACGGCCGTCACGAAGATGTCCACGGGGCCGGCGGTCGGCGCGAGGTGCACCACGCGCACGCGCACCGCGCCGAATGCCGGCGCCGCGTTGGTGTCGGTCGTGATCAACGACGTGATTGCCGAGGCCCCCGTGCCACCGGTCGCGTAGACGGTGTAGTCGACGCCAGTTGCAACCGTGAACGGGAACGTGGCCACCGTGGTCACCGTGTCGGCCGTACGCCGCAGCACCAGCGTGCGGCCGCCGATGAGCACCGGCGAGTAGATGGCCGTGGCCGGTGACGGCAACGACGACGGCGTGCTGCCGCCGTAGGTGAGATTGACGCCGAACGGCACCGACTCCAGAATCGCGTTGACGCGACCGCGCGTGGTGTCGGTGATGAGGTTCACCAGGCGCACGCGACCCTGCGCGCCGGGAATGAGCGGGTCCAACGCGTCCTTGGTGCCGCACCCCGCCAGGAGCGCGACGGCGGCAAGCACGACGAGACTGAAACGATGCGCCACGCGCGGAACTCCGGCTGAAAGAGAGGTCATGTGAACGATCCTCACGTGAGCGGACAGCCGGTCGGATAACCGGTCGGCTCGGTGGGATCGGCCGGCACGTTCGGATTTGCATTGCGGTCGCCATTGGCGTACGGCAGCCAGCAACGCTGTGCATCAGTCGGGGCGAGCGGCGCATTCACGGGACCACGCACTGCCGTGCGACGACGTGCATCCTCCCAGCGCAGGCCGGTGCCGAACAGCTCGAACCGGCGCTGCGTGTAGATCTCCGTCAGCAGGTCCGCTGCCGACAGTGCGCCGCCAAGTGCGGGCAGGCAGGCCTTCGGATCGTCGACGCCGCGTCCACCGGTGCAATCGGTGCGCACGGAATCCAGTACCGCCTGCGCCGCAGGCAGATTGCCCGTGTTCACCAGTGCCTCGGCCTTGATCAGCAGGGCCTCGTCGGGGAAGTAGATCGGCTGCGTGGTATTGGCGACCGCGAAGCGCGTGCTGAACGGATCCAGCAGCGCGCCGACGCGCCCCGATAGCGTCGTGGACGGAATCGCGAAGTACGCGAAACGCTGGTCCTGCGGCAGCATCGACAGGCGGTACTGACGGCGTGGTGCAACGCCGTTGGTGCCGCCGGTCACGTTGGACCAGGGGTTCACGCCCGGGGCCGGATACGAGACCGTGGACAGCGCGGCGGCACCCGAGCGTGCGACGAGATTCGCCGCCGCCAGCGCCGTCGCGTTGTCGCCCGCCAGGCGGGCATACCGCGCGCGGTAGATCTGGATCAGGTTCGGGAGGTTGAGCCCGGGCGTCAGGATCGAGTTGGTGAAGAATCCACTGGCCGGCGTGCTGGCGAGCGACAGAGCCGCCGAGTCCAGCAGGCTGCGGATCGCCGGCAGCACTTCCGCTCGCGTCGCATACGTCGGCGCGGTGACGTTGTACGTGTTCAGCGGCACGCGCTGGTACGACTGGATGGCCTCGCCGAGTGCTTCGGCCTTCATCGTGTATGCCAGCGCCTTCAGGCCGCTGCGTGTGCCGACATCGAACGACCCCGCAAGACGATCGGCGCCGGCGAGCAGTTCATCGGCCGTGCGGACCGTGCGATATAGCGAGTTGAAGACGTTGTCGGCGATGCCAGTGTTCGGCGGTACGAGGCCCTGCTCGGCGTCACTGATGGAGATGAGTGCCGCGCTCGTCGATGCCAGTTCGTCGGTGACGAGGCCCGCCATGTAGGCGTAGTTGAAGTACGAGATCGCGAACCGGCCCTGCAGGCCGGTCGCGAGCGCGATCACGCCGTCGGGTGACGACGTGACCTGTCCCTCGGTGGGGTTGTTCGGGTTCTGCAGGTCCAGGCTGCAGGCGCCGAGTGTGGTGGCGGCGAGGGCCACCACGCATCGCTTGATCATGCGCATGGGGAGCGTCTCCGCTGATTAATAAGTGAACCGGGCACTGACGGACCACGTGCGCGGAATGGGGTAGGCGCCGAAGTCGATGCCGCGATCGGCAGCCGTCGTCTGCTGCGAGCCCAGTCCACCGGCATTGGTGCCGAATGCAGTGACTTCGGGATCGAAGCCGCTGTACTTCGTCCACACGGCGACGTTGCGACCGGAGATCGTCAGGTCCACACCTTCGCGGAAGATCCGCTTCACTGGCGCCCAGTCCAGCGTGTAGCTGGCCGAGACCTCGCGGAGCTTCACGAAGCTGCCATCCTCGATCCAGTACTGGAAAATGCCCTGCGTGCGGCCGTTGAAGTTCGGCGGCAGCTTGCGTGGGTCGCCATACGGCAGCAGCTCGCGTTCGTACTCCTTGGAATTGCTGGCGACGCCCGCGTTCTGCGCGCGCGTGGACAGGTTCAGGATGTCGTTGCCGAAGCTTCCGTCGAACAGTGCGCGCAGACGCAGCTTCCGGCCGATCGTGAACTCGTTCAGGATGGAGCCGAGCCACGACGGGTTCGGATCACCGATGACGGCGTTCAGCGAGTCGTTGCAGGTGCCACCACCAAGTGCGCGACGTGCGGCCAGCGTGGCGCCCATGTCGGCCGCCTGGTTGCTGCGACGATAGCGACCCAGTGAGTCCAGCAGCAGCGCGCCAGTCGCGCAGTTGCGCGCCGCGTACGAGCCGTAGAATACGCCGACCGGTTCACCGGCGCGGATGCGATTCGGGTACCCGCCAGCACTCTGGAAGTCCAGAATGTTCAGGCTCTCGACGTTGTTGCGATTTCTCGTGTACGTGATCGTCGATTCCCAGCGCAGGTTCCGGCGATCGATGTTGACCGTGCGTGCGAGCAGCTCGATACCCTTGTTGCTCATGGTGCCGATCGGGGCGAACTGGCGCGAAAAGCCGGTGCTGGTGGGCAGCGGCTTGAAGAACAGCAGGTCGGACACGAGGCGATCGTAGTAAGTCGCTTCGAGACCGAGGCGGCCGCCGATGGCGCCGATCTCGGTGCCGACTTCCCACTCGCGCGCACGCTCGTTCTTCAGGTCGACGTTACCGAAGACCACGTCGTTCACGAAGCCCGGCCGGCCACCGAACGGCGAATTCGCATACGTCACGTACTGCGAGTAGGCATTGAGGGCGCCGGGCTGGCTGCCTGCCCAGCCCAGTGCGCTGCGGAGGCGCACACTGTTCAGCAGGCCAGGCTGATTCTCGGTCACGACATACGACGCCGAGAGCTTCGGGAAGGCCTGCCAGCGTTCGGCAGGTGCGAAGGTCGACGACGCATCGAGGCGAATGGCCGCCGTCAAAAACAACTTGTTCCACGCAGCGAGTTCCTGCTGCCCGAAGAAGCCGAGCGTGCGGAGTTGCGTGAGGCGCTGCGTGCCGAACGGCACCGAACCCGCATTCACCAGCTCACCCACCGGGGCAAGACCGTTCGCGCCAGCCTGCGTGAGGTTGATGGTCTGCTGCGTGTAGTTCAGGCCACCGGTGCTCTTCCACTCGAACGTGGCGGCGGGATTCCAGGAGTACGATGCAATCAGGTCCTGGTTCATCACACGCGTGTTCTGGTACACCGATTGTGATTGGCCCGTGGAGAGCGGGCCGGTGCCGAGCACCGCACCGCGCGGAACGAACTGGCGCTGCTCGAAGGCGGCATTGTCGAGGCCTGCGGTGTAATCGACAAGCAGCTTCGGCACCGGCGTCCAGGTGAGCTTGGCGGAGCCGATGAAGCGGTTGATCGTCTGCGGGTTGCGAATGCGTGCAATCGCCAGCAGCGGATTCGTGCCGAGTGCGGGCGGCAGCGGATAGATGCCGTTGACGGGGCGGAAGTCCGTCTGCGTCGGGGCAAAGAACAGCGACCCCATGATGCCGTAATCGTTCTGTTCACCGAACGCCTGAAACTGGTTCCGCGTGTTGATGAAGTTCGAGCTGACGTTGGCAACCAGGGTCGACGACAGCTGCTGCTGCAGGTTGAGCCGTGCACCCTGCCGGCGCGACTCGGTGGAGCGGATGATGCCCTGGTCCTCGGTGCTGTTGACGCTGACGAAGTAGCGCGTCGCGTCGCTGCCGCCCTCGAGGGTCAGGTTCTGCTCGTAGGTCGGCGACCGACGGAAAATCCTGTCCTGCAGGTTGTAGCGGGCGATCGGATTTCCGTTGACGTCGTTCGGATAAAAGTTGAACGGCTGCTGTTCGCGCAGCTCGTTGGACCCGAGTCGGGTGGAGAAAGTCACGCGCGGCTTGCCGATCACGCCGCGCTTGGTGAAGATCTGCACCACGCCATTGTTGGCACGCGAACCATACAGCGCAGCCGCGGCGGCACCGCGGATGATCTCGATGCGCTCGATATCGGCCGGGTTGATGTCGGCCAGGCGGTTCTGCGGATTGGAGCGACCACCGAGGTCGGCCAGCTGCGCCGAGCCGTTGTCAACGATCACGCCGTCGATGATGTAAAGCGGGTCGGATCCGGCGATGAAGCTGTTGGTGCCGCGGAGGCGAACCGACATGCCGCCGCCACCGGGACCGCCGGAGTTCTGCGAGATCTGGGCGCCGGCGATCTTGCCCTGCAGCGCCTGGTCCACCGTGACCGCTTGTGCACGGGACACGATCGTGGAGTCCACGGTGGCAATGCTGGTGCCCACCCGACGGCGCTCGGTCGGCGAGGCGGTGCCGGTCACCACTACCTCGGAAAGGTTGATGGCGCTGACCGAGAGCGCCGCGTCGGCGGTCACCGTGCTGCCGGCGACGACCTGCACGGTGCGGTTCACGGGCTGGTAGCCGATGCGGCGGATCTGGACCACTCGGGCACCCGTCGGCACGTCGACGAGCGTGTACTCGCCCGAGGCCTGGCTGAGCGTGCCCACGCGGGTGCCCACCACCTGCACCTGCGCATCAGCCAGCCCGCGTCCTGACGACGCCACGGTGACCTTGCCACGAATGGTGCCTGTGGCGGCTTGCGCCCGCAGCACCGTCGGCGCTGCCAGCAGCAGCACGACGGCGCAACAGGCGCGGCGAACAAAGAAAGAAGTCATGTACGTCCTCCGGACGACGCGAGCACCCGAGACTCCGGCGGAATGGCGGGGGTCGCCACATGCCGGCCTAAGCCGGCGAACGATATGTTCCGAGGGCTGGTGCGGCAACGGAGCTGGCCCGACAGCGTCGATCCACGGCAGATAAACCAGCACCGACGCCAGCGCACGCGCGCGGCCTCGCAGTGACCGCCAGCCAGCGCCGCGAGTACGCTTGCTGAACCTTGACGACCCCACATCCCGATGCTGCAGCACCGCGCACTACATCTCGAACCACGGCACGCCGCCGCCACCTCACCGGTCGCCGACGTGCTGGCACGTCGTGCGCGCGACGGCGATGCCGGTGCATTCTCCGCGCTCGTCGAGCACCTGCAGCCCCGCGCCGTGCGTTTCGCGACGCAGATGACCGGGGCCGCACGCGACGATGTGGATGATATCGTGCAGGATGCGTGGATCCGTACCTACCGCGCGCTTCCGCGATACGACACCGGCCGCGCGTTCGAAAGTTGGTATTTCACCATCCTCGCAAACTGCTGCCGCAGCCTGCGCGTGCGGCTGCAACGACTGCACCTGCGCCGTGAGCCGCTGGATGACCAGCTGCGTGACGACACCCTGGACCCGCTGATGGCCACCGGCACGCGAAGCGACGTCGCGCGGGTGCACCGTGCGCTTGCCACCCTGCCTGCGGCACAGCGGGAAACATTCCTGCTGCACTACGTCGAGGAGTTCGGCTACGAGGAGATCGCGGTGATCACCGGTGCCGGCGTCTCCGCCTGCAAGATGCGCGCAAAACGCGCCATGGATGCCGTGCGCGAACTGCTGCGCGAGGACACAAGCGATGATTGAACGCACGCGCAACGCCGACGCACAGCTGGACGCACGCGTGCATGCGGCCCTGGTGGCAATGCGGACGCCTGCATCAGTGACGCACGTCGCGGCAGAGCGTGTGGCAGCGCACGCGATCCTCGCGAACGCGCCGGCACGACGCGCCACTCGTCGGTCCATGCTGGCCGCGGCAGCCCTGGCCATCGTCGCGCTCAGCAGCCTCGCAGCTCGCAAGCTGACGCAACATGCTCCTCCGCTGGCCATTGCGGCCGTCGTCCTGCCGACGGCACCGCCGGTGACGGCACCTGCGCTGCGGCCGGTGCGGGCAACGGGCGCGCGACCCATCGTCTTCGAACTCGATGCGCCAGGCGCGCGCGCAGTGCAGGTCATCGGCGACTTCAACGACTGGTCGCGAAGCACATCCAGCATGCAGCAAGGCAGCGACGGGCGGTGGCGCATGACCACGCTGCTGCCGCCGGGCCGTTACGTCTACGCATTCCTGATCGACGGCCAGCGATTTCGGCGCGACCCGCAGCGCATGCCCGTCGAGGACCGCGATTTCGGCATCACGGGTTCCGAACTGGTGGTTGGCGAGGCGCCATGATCCGGGGGCTGCTCGTACACCTCGCGCTCGCATCGCTGGTCGCGACCGCGAATGCCCAGACGCCAATCGCCGATGCCGATCGCGCGGCGCAGCAGCGCGTCGAGGCGCTCGTGCGCGACTTCGAGCGCCGCGGCCTGCCCGCCGACCTGCTGCGCGCCAAGATCGCCGAAGGCTCAGCCAAGGGCGCGTCACAGACGCGCATCGCCGATGCAGTCACCCTGCTCGCCTTGCGCGTCGACTCGGTGGCGCGCGTCCTGGCACCGTCGGTCTCGGTGCCGGAGCTGCACGCTGGTGCCGAGGCGCTGTCGGTGGGCGTCTCCGCCCTTGCGTTGCGCGGCCTGCGACGGGCGGCGGGACGACGGCCGGCAGACCCGTACTTCCTGTTCGTCGTGCGGCTGGTGCGTCGCGGCGTCACGCCGGAGCAGGCGCTGCATGCGGCACGCGCGCTGATCAGCCGGCAGGTCGCGTCGAATACGTTGCTCGCGATCGCCGACGACCTGGCGCGTGACGTCGCGGGTGGCATGTCGCCGGCTGCGGCCCTGCACGACCGCATGACGCGCCTGGTCGGTGGCTTCGGTCCGGGTGCCGTGACCACGGGCGACGCGCCGGGCGTGGGCGGAGCTCAGTCGGCGAAAGGCAAACCGTGATCGGCAGCACCACCAGTGCGCGCGCGGCGGCCCTGCCGCTCCCATGGCAGCGGCGGTCGCGCCGCGCGTGGCATGTGCTGACGGCACTGCGTGTTTCGGCACGGCATGTTTCGGCACGGCATGTTTCGGCGCTGTGTGTCACCGCGCTGGGTGCCACGGCGCTGCCCGGTGCACTGCGCGCGCAGCAGCCGCGGGCACACATCAGCGGCAGCATCGAGACGGGTGCAGCGGCCATCGAGCAGCCGCTGGTGCGCCGCGGCGCTGCGTTCTACGTGGCGCCGCGCGCGCAGCTCACCGCGCACGACTTCGCCATCGGCGGCACGGCCGTGCTGGCCACGGGCATGCCGACCTGGCGTTCGCTGCTCGGCACGGGATTCGTGCGCACGCCGTCAATCGGCAACGTGCGGATCGTGGGCAGTGGCCAACTGCTCAAGACCAGCGGGCTCGCACGCACCGTACATGGCGATGTGGGCGCGGAGTGGCATGCAGGAACGGGGGCAGGCGTGCTCCTGCTTCGAGCCCGTACAGGCCAGCTTCGCTATGCCGGCACCTGGTGGCGCGACATGGACGCCGGGGCCAGCGCCATGCACACGCGCGGGTCACTCTCGCTGGTGCTGGATGCCACCTGGTCCAGCGCATACCGGCCCACGGCGCTGCAGGAGCAGCTTGGCGCGGCCACCGGCGGCGGCACCTCGTTTCACGCCCGGACACTGGACCTCACACCGCGCATGATCTGGGAGCGCAGCCGGCTGCGCGCCGACGCCTCGCTCGCGCTGCGTGCAGCGGAAGGCGTCGTGCGCGGCACGCGCGTGGGCCCGCAGCTCTCGTTCACCTGGCAGACGGCGCGGGGGATCTCGCTCTTCGTGGGCGGCGTGCAACGCCTGCCCGACGTGCGCGCCGGCATTCCGTCGGGCCGCAGTGCGCTGCTCGGGCTCCGTGTGGAAGCACGACGCGTGCTGGTCAGGCCGCGCGCCGTTGCCGCGAGCGCGCCGACGCTGCGCATCGAGAAGGGCATCCTGCTGCTCGATACTGGCACCGGGCAACACGCCAGCCGCGCAGCGTTGCGCGGCGACTTCACGGCCTGGTCACCGCGTACCTGCCGCGTGCGCGCGGCACACCTCTTCGATTGCGGTACGGCGCCCGTCGCCGGCGCCTGGCGCGTCTCGATCCGCGTGAACGATGGCGCGTGGCTGCAACCGGGAAACCTGCCCGCCGCAGCCGACGACTTCGGGTCGGTCGACGGCGTCCTGCTGACCGGCGGCAAGCCGTGAGCCGGCCATGAAGCGACGCGAGTTCATCTACCATGCCGCCATGGTCGCGGCGATGCCGCGGCCTGCTGCCCCGCTGCGCCGGACGGCACCGCTGCGTGTGGACGGCGTCCGCCTGAACGCGTCGCTGGCAGCGTTCGACCGCATCGGCCGCACGGCAGGCGGCATCAATCGCGTGGCCTACTCCGAGGCCGATCTCGCCGGACGTGCGTTCACGCTGGATCTGTTCAGTAAGGCCGGGCTGACACCGCGCATTGATGCTGCGGGCAACATCGTGGCCCGTACCGATGGTGGCCGTCGGGCTGCGCTGCCGCCCATCCTGATCGGGTCGCACATCGACTCCGTGACCGACGGCGGCAACTTCGACGGACCCGTCGGCTCGTTCGCAGCCATCGAAGTTGCGCGCACCCTGCGCGCCGCCAACTACCGCCTGCGCCATCCGCTGGACGTCGTGGTCTGGCAGAACGAGGAGGGCGGGACCATCGGCAGCAAGCTCGCGATCGGCGCGCTGGGCACTGCGGACCTGGACAAGGTCGCCCGCTCGGGCAGAACGATCCGCGACGGCATCGCGCTACTTGGCGGCAATGTGTCGCGACTCGGCGAGGCGGTGCGGAAGCCAGGCGACATCGCCTGCTACATCGAACTGCACATCGAGCAGGGCGGCCTGCTGGAAAAGGCGGGGCTGCAGATCGGCGTCGTTGAAGGCATCGTCGGGTTGCGGTGGATCGAGGTCAGCATTGCAGGCATGTCCAACCATGCCGGCGCCACGCCCATGGACCAGCGGCATGATGCCATGCTCGCCGCCGCGAAGTTCACGGTCGCCGTGACCGATGCCACGCGGGCGGAGCCCGGGCGTCAGGTCGCGACGATCGGCCGGCTCACCGCGTCGCCGAACACCACGAACGTGATCGCCGGCAACGTGGTGCTCACGGTCGACCTCCGCGATCTCGACACCGCCACGCTCGCGCGCTTCCAGCAGATGTTTCAACAGCTCGGTGCCGCGATCGGTGCGGCAACCGGCACGACGTTCACATTCCGTTCGCTGGTGGACAGCGAGCCCGCCATCGCCGACCCACGCGTCCTGTCGTGGGTCGACCAGGCTGCCGGCTCGCTCGGCCTGACGCGCCAGCGCATGCCATCCGGCGCAGGACACGACGCACAGGAACTTGCGCGCATCGCCCCGATGGGCATGATCTTCATCCCGAGCGTGGGTGGCATCAGCCACTCGCCACGCGAGTTCTCGCACGCTGCGGACATCACGAACGGCGCGAACGTGTTGCTGCACGCCGTGCTGGCAGCCGACGACGCCTGATCGGACGTGCCTGCACGGCATACAACAGGCGCGAGTGACATGAAGGCGGTACACAGCGCGGGACGAGCCGGAAAAATTCTGAAGCACACGATACGTAGTCGGATCAAGTCATCCAGCGGCTGGTCGACACTGGCAGGGGATCGGGGCGACACCAGCTGCCGCACGACACACCCGCCATACGGTTCATTCTCCATGCGCTCCATGTTCAAGGGACTGCGCGGCAAGCTGCTCGTCGCCGCAGGCCTTCCGCTGCTGGTCGCCATCGTCTTCGCGGGCGTCGTGATCGCGAACGAGTTCAGGATCTGGCGCGGCGGGCGCGAGCTGGAACGGATTGCGACCCTGCTCCAGTCGACGACCGCGCTCGTGCACGAGCTGCAGACGGAGCGCGGCCTCTCCGTGGCCTATCTCGCGAGCGGCGGCACGAAGGGCGCATCCGAGCTCGCGGCGCAGCGACAGCGCGCTGACAGCACGCGTGACGCGTACCGCGCCTCGATGGCGACGACCAGGCTCGCAAAGCTTGCCGCGACCGCCGTGCGCATCGAGAGCGCCATCGACTCCGTAGCGCTGATCCGCTCCTCGGTCGATGCCCGCAGCGTCACCGCCGTCGCGGCGTTCGATCGCTACGCATCGAACATCAAACGTGTCATGGACGGCGTGGTCGGCTTTACCGCGACCATCACGGATCCCGATGCACGCGCGGCAATCCGCGTCATCGATGGCGTGGGTCAGCTGAAGGAATGGTCGGCACGCGAACGCGGGCTGCTGGTGTCCGTCTTCACGCTCGGGAGTTTTTCTCGCCTCGATGTCTACAAGGCCTGGGTGAGCGCCGTCACGGGTCAGGAGATCGCCAGTGAGCAGTTGCGCGGCGCAACGCTGGCCGGGATTTCGGAGGCGCTGGATGCCATCGCCCGGAGCAAGGCGGCGGTACGCATCCGGGAGCTGCGCGACGTGGCATCGGCTGGCGCATCGGGCGCGCCTGTCGCGGGTGATGGTGCGGAGTGGTACGTGGTCAGCACGTCGGCCATCGAGGCTCAGCGACGCATCGAGGTCGATCTCACCACGCGCATGCACGAGCGTGCACGTGCAGCCGCAAGTCGTGCGCTGCTCGTGCTGCTCGCCGTGCTCCTCGGCAGTATCACGGTGCTCGCGGTCTCGGTCACCACTGCCGTCCAGACCATCCGCAACGTGCTGCGCGTGACGGAGCGCGTCACGCAGCGCACGCAGCAGGTGCAGTCGCAGCTGCTGGTGCAGATCCAGGATGTGCTCAACCGCCTGTCCAGCGGCAAGTTCGACGGCACCATCGATGACAACATCCCGCTGCTGGCCATCGTGAGCAATGACGAACTGGGTGTCATGGCTGACAGCCTTGACGGCATGATCACCGCATCGCGCGGTACCGGCGTCGCGGTCGCGCTGCTGCAGGAAACGATGCGCGCACTGGTGCAGACCAGCCGGCAGATGGCCGATTCCGCCGTGGCCGGTACGCTCACGATGCGTGCCGACCCGGATGAATTCGAAGGCGAGTTCCGCGACCTCGTGCACGAACTGAACCGCATGCTCGACGCGATCGAGGCTCCGATCACGGAAGCCAAGCGCGCGTTGCAGGGCATGGCGGACCGCGATCTCGAGGTTCGCATGGCTGGCCGCTATCAGGGCGACTACGATGCCATCGCGCAGTCCGTCAATGCGGCCGCCGAGCAGCTCTCCGTCGCCATGCGGCAGGTGCGGCAGTCGGTATACCAGGTGTCCAATGCGTCGGAACACATTGCGGCAACCAGTGAAACGCTGGCCCATGATGCACAGAAGCAGGCACAGGCCATCTCCGCCGTGGACCAGGCGGCGCAGCACCTGGCGCAGACGGCCGAACGTGTGGCACGCAGCGCGTCCGACGTGACGTCACTGGCCGGCACGGCCCGCGAGAATGTGCTGACCGGTACGCGCGTCACCGAACAGCTGGGCGCTGCGATCACGCGCATCAAGGAATCGAGCGACGCCACGAGCCGCGTGGTGAAGACGATCGACGAGATCGCATTTCAGACGAACCTGCTGGCCCTCAACGCCGCGGTGGAAGCGGCACGCGCCGGTGACGCAGGTCGCGGCTTCGCGGTGGTGGCGGAGGAAGTGCGAGCGCTTGCGCTTCGGAGCGCCGAGGCCGCGCGCAGCACCAGCGCCATGATCGAAGCGGCGGTGAAGGATGCAGATCGCGGTGTGACGCTGCGTGACGACGTGCACAAGGTCCTCGCGTTGATCGCGGATGCCGTGGAACGCGTCGATGAAACGGCCGCCAGCATGACGATGGAGATCACGGCGCAGCGCGACCAGGTGCGCGACATCACCGGCCGGATGAGTGAGCTGAACAGCCTCGCGCAGTCGGTTGCCGCAGGCGCGGAGGAAGGTGCCTCGGGCGCCGAGGAGATGCGCGCGCAGGCAACGAAGCTCGGCGAGGCCGCGCAGGGATTCAGGACGCGTGACCTGGAGACTCGACAGCCGCAGGGTTCCGTGAAGACGCGCGGCGCCGTGAAGCGACCACCCGCACGCCAACCAAAGGCCGCGGCCGGCGCCGCACCGCGAGGCAACGCACATCTCGTCGAAGCGTGACGAGACGCGCACGGCATCGGCGACTCGCGGAGCGTGTGCAGGCGTTCGCAGGGCTCACCGCCGTGCGTTCAGTTCCTGCGTGCCCGACCTTCGCGCGTCGCGGGTGACGAGTCGGTCACGCCGACACGCGCCGTATCTCGTGCCGCGTCACCCACCGCACGCACCGGATCGGTGCGACGTGTCAGTGCGACATTCGCGGCGATCCACACCGTGGATGGCGTGACTGACACGCCGCTCGGTGTCACCGTCAACGCCAGCTGTCGCCCCGCGACAGGTACCGCGGTCTCGACGGACACCGGCAACGTGATTCGCCGGAAGAAGCGCTGCGGGATCTTCACGTTGAAGCCACGGGCAACGAGTTCCTGGATTCGCTCACTGGCCTTGGAACGGTTGACCGCATATCCGCACAGGCCCGTGCGCGTGGCCAGCGCGGAATCCAGTGCGGCGACGGAGCTCGCGGCAGGCTCGATGAAGAGTCGGATTGCGAGGCCAGGAAAATCCGGGTCAGCCAGCACCGATCCATTCACGGAGCTGAGCAGAATGCGGCCCCGGGCCAGATAGGTGCGCGCCCGCACCTGCCCCGTCACGTTGCGCTCCACGGTCATGTCGCCGCACACGGGGCCAGCAAATCCCTTCGATTCCCATGCGGCCTTGACGTGCGCAACGCCAGTGCCGTTCGCGACACGCACCGGCACCTGCAGGCCGATGACATCGCCGCCGAACGCCAACTCCGGGACACCGGGCTGCAGGCGTCCCTGCACATCGTTCAGCGTGACGTCCAGCTCGTACGTGCCGACGTGGCGCTTGCCGAAGAATCCAAGCCGCGCCCGCACGTCACCGGTCTTGTGCAGCCGGATCTGCGGCAGCTTCAGGTCCACGTCGTGGAACCAGCCCGTCACCACGCCGCGCACCACATTGTCCACGAACTGCGTCGGCAGCGCGATCACGATGTCGCCATCAGGCCGACGGTCGAGCAGGTCACTGGTGAGTGCCGCCTCTGCAACGATGGCGCGCAACGAATCACGCACACGCGTCAGCTTCACGATTTCACGGGTGACGTCGGTCTGCTCCTCACGCTCGGCCTTCGGACGGAACCGGATCGCGAGCATCCCGACCAGCAGTACCGGCAGGGCCACCACAATTCCAAGCGCGATGAGCACCGTGCGCTTCACGGCGCCGCCTGTGTGACGGTGGCGAAGGCACCGAGTTCGATACGCAAGATGATCCAGAGCCTGTTCTGGAACGCGATCACCCGCGATGCGGCCACCGTCAGCGGGGCAATGCTCGGCTGCACGGTGAGTGCACCTTCGGGACCGAATCCCGGCAAGCGCATGTCCTGGTCCAGGTGCACCGGCACCGCAACCGACGGCAGGCTGGCCGTGAGTTCCGGCAGGCTGCGCGACACGATGCTCTGCAGCACGCCGATCACGTACGGATCGAACGCGTCCGGTGTGCCGGTCGGCGTGTCGAGCAGCACATCGTCGATGCTGATACGCGCCTGCAACGCGTGCGACGAATCGATCACGAACTTGTCCAGTGCGCCACGAAGCCGCATGGCCGCCGATACGCGCGGATACTTCGTGCGCTGCACCTGCCCGACGATGTCCACGCGCGCGACGTTGGCGCGAAATGCGACGGTCGCGCTGGTGAACGTCACGCGAATCTGGTTGGGCAGGCGAACCGTGACCGGAAACGCTTCGTCGATCAGCGACTTGAGCAATGTGTCGGTGACGCTCACGAGCACTTCGTGCTGGCGGTCCATCAGCTTGCCGGGCGCAATCGCTTCGAGCGCCCGCAACCCGCTCACCTCGCGCCGAAGCTGGTCACGCACGACAATGCGCTCCTGCGCCAGCGGATCGGTGCGTGTGCACGCGCACACTGCAAGGAGCGACACGAGGAATGCACGTCTCACAATTCAGGGCAGCGACAGGGTACACGGCACGCGGATGACATCGAAAACAATATGCCGGATCACTCGCGGTCAGCGAGCTGGTGTGTCGCCGACCGCTCGGGCATCCAGCTACTCAAACATCACCGGCAGTGTCACGCCAAGCCGCGCCGCCTTCGCGGCGAATGCACTGAGGTCGGTGGCCACCAGCGCGCCGAACTGCTGCTTCAGCCCATCCAGCTGCGTGCGCAGCATGCCGTAGACCGCGGTGTGCTGGTCGGTGGGCCGGAAGTCGGAGCTGGACGCAGATACATCACTGCCCACCGACGCAAGCTTTTCGTACAGCTGGTTCGGCGTCCGGAACGCGTCTTCGCGTGCGCCGGTGAGTGTGATGTCATACAACTTCCGCTCGATGTCGATGACCTTGCGCTCGACCGAATCGATCTCCTTCAGGAACGACTCGGCATCCACGATCGATAAATCGCGACCCGGAGACGGGCCATACTCGCGGGCGTCGCGGAGCTTGTCGCGCACCGTGGTGCGCAGCTGCTCGAAGCCACGACGATTCCACTCCGACTCGTCGATCAGGGCCACGGTCTCGTTCATCGCATCACGGATACGGAGCGCGAGTGCAACCTGCGCGCCGATGTCGGCGTCGGTGCCATCGCTGTTCGGGTCGCGTCGCACCTCGACGCGCTGGCGCAGCGTGTCGCCCTTCCACGCCATGGCCACCGTGTAGGTGCCGGGTGCCACGAGCGGTCCCACCTGGCCGCCGAGCAGGTCCAGGTCCCACGCGACCAGCGGGCGCGAGTCAGTCATTCTGAGCCAGGTATTGCCCGGCGGTGCCGTACGCAGCTTGGCCTTCCGCGGACCGTCGTGCCGCAGGTCCCACAGCGCGCGATTCAGGCCGCGCGTCGCCGGAGCAGTGGCAAACTTCCGGATCATCGCACCCGACGCATCGTACACGCGGAAGCGCACGGAATCCCTCGCCGTGGAATCCGTCGGCAGCCGTGCGATCGTGTAGTTGATCGTCGCGGCCAGCGGCGGATCCTCGCCATTCACCAGCGAACCCGGTGACCCCGTGGGCGTGGCCACGCGGCGGAAGCGGTAGGTCGCGCGCATGGGCAGCAACGCAACCGGCTTCGTCGCAATGGTATCCGCCAGCGCGCGCAGGTACGAGATGTCATCCGCGATGTAGAATCCACGCCCGTACGTCGCCACGACCAGGTCGTGGAAATGGCCCTGCACCTGCAGCCAGCTCACCGGCGCATGCGGCAGTCCACCACCATTGATCTCGATGAAGTGCGCCCCGTCATCCAGCGACACATACAGGCCGTTCTCGGTGCCCGCGTACAACATGCCGCGACGGACGGGATCCTCGCGTACCACGTGCACGTAGCTGAACACGCTCTTCGGAATGTCGCCACCGAGTCGCGTCCAGGTGCGGCCGAAATCCGAGGTGCGATAGATGTAGGGATCGCGATCGTTGATCAGGTGTGCATCGACCGACATGTACGCGGTGCCCGCATCGAACTTGCTTGGCTCGATGTTGGAGATGGTGCTCCACTTGGGCAGGCCCGGCACGTTCGCGGTCAGGTTCGTCCATGTCTTGCCCGCGTCACGCGTCAGGTGCACCAGTCCATCCATCGTACCGGCCCAGATCACTCCCTGCTGCAGCGGTGACTCCGCAATGGCGAACAGCACCGTCACGTTCTCGACGAACAGGTTGTCCGTCACGAGTCCACCCGACGAGCCCTGCTTCGTGACGTCGTTGGTGGACAGGTCCGGTGAGATGATCGTCCAGCTCTGCCCGCCGTCCGTCGTGCGATGCATCACCTGCGAGCCTACGTACACCGTGTTGTGGTCGTGCGGCGAAATGTGGATCGGGAATGTCCACTGGAAGCGATACTTCATGTCCTTCGGCGCCACGCCGTAGCCGGCCTCGGGCCATGGTTCCACGGCGCGTGACATGCGCGTCTGCAGATCGAAGCGCTCGAGCCCTGCGTCGTAACAGCCGCTCCACACCGTACGATTGTCCACCGTATCCGGAACCGCCCAACCGCTCTCGCAGCCGCCGACCGCACTCCAGACGCCCACGGTGCGATTGCCGCGCGAGTTGCTCGTGCCGCCGTACGAATAGCCGTCCTGCCGATTGCCGTAGAGATTGTACGGAATTTTCGTGTCGGTCGCGACATGGTACATCTGCGCGTTCGGCAGTGCGATGCGGGTGAACGTCGTGCCCCCGTCGATCGTGATGCCCACGCCGCCATCGTCACCCACCATGAAGCGGTCGGCATCCGACGGGTCCCACCAGATGTCGTGCAGGTCACCACCGGCACGCGGCGGGTTCGGCATCTTCGTGACACCGCCATCGCTGGTGCCCACGAAGCGCACGCCGACCACGAAGAGCTTGTCCGCATCACGCGGACTGATACCGAATCGCGTGTAGTACTGCGGACGCTCCAGCAGGTCGTGATCGCGGTTCACCGCGCGCCAGCTGCGGCCACCGTCATCCGAGCGATAGAGCGCCGGCTCCTTCATCTCGATCAGCGCGTACAGGCGACGTGCATCTGCGCGCGCCACGCCGACGGCGATCTTACCCATCGTGCCCTGCTTGGGCAGTCCCTTGCCCCATCCCTGCCCGTTCGCGCCGCCATCCAGGCGCACCCACGTGTCGCCACCGTCACGCGACATCCAGAGACCACTGCCAGCGCCGCCGGAGTTCTTGTCCCACGGCACGATGTACTGTTGCCAGCTGGCGGCGAAGAGCACGCGCGGGTTGGTGGGATCCATCGCGACGTCGATGATGCCGGTGCTGTCATTCACGAACAGCACCTTCTTCCACTGCCTGCCCCCGTCGATGGTGCGCCAGAGCCCACGATCCGCCTGCGGCCCGTAGCCATGTCCCTGCGCGGCGGCATACACGACGTTCGGGTCGGTCGGATGAATGAGCACGCGCCCGATGCGGCCCGTGTTCTCCAGTCCCATGCGATCCCAGTGCTGCCCCGCGTCGGTCGAACGATAGATGCCATCGCCGATGGAGACGTTGCTGCGCAGGAAGGTCTCACCGGTGCCGAACCAGACGACGTTCGGATCGCTGGCCGCCACCGCCACCGCGCTGACCGACGACACGCGCAACGAGTCGGTCACCGGCACCCAGCGCGCGCCACCATTCGTGCTCTTGAACAGGCCACCACTCGCGGCACCCGCGTAGTACGTCCGGTACTCGCCCGGCACACCGGCCACGGCAATCACGCGATTGCCATCCGGACCAACGAAGCGCCAGCTCGGCACCTTCACGAAGGCGGTGTCGAGCCTGCCCGCTGTCGCAGCGGTACCAGGGGTGGTGGCCCGTGGTGCAGGTGATCGCTGGGCCAGGAGCAGGCTGGGGATCAGGCCGATGATGCACAACGCGGCGCAGTGACGCATGAGCAGGTGTGGCGAGGCGGAAAGGGGCAAGTGCGTGGAGAACGTGCGTAATCTGGCACACGGTCAACGACATAGCTCAGCTCGGGACCGTATGACCATCGCCGCCGAGCGCAACAGGTCGCACGCACGCTCAGGTGTGGGCGCGGCACGCAGTCTGCCCACACGGTAGGTCAGGACCGGCGCGCACCGTACCGGACGCACCGCTGACACCATCCTCGAGCACAGACACATGACAAGCGCAGAAGGAATTCGCCCGTCCATCTGGGACCTGACCGCACCGGTTCCCGACATGCCACCGGCTGCATTGCAGGATGAGGTCGTGATGTGCGTGATCGGTGCCGGCATCTCGGGACTGACGACGGCGTACGAGCTGTTGCGAGCCGGACACGACGTCATCGTCCTCGACGACGGTCCGATCGGCGGCGGCGAAACCGGTCGTACGACGGCACAACTCGCGACCTCGTTCGACGACGACTATCACGAAGTGGAAAAGCTGCTCGGCGAGAACTCGTCACGATTGCTGGGCGAGGCGTTCCGCGCTGGCGTGGACGCGATCGAGCGGATCGTGCGCGACGAACGGATCGACTGCGATTTTGTGCGGCTCGACGGATGGTGGGTCCCCTCGACCGACGATGCGCCCGAACGACTGCGAAACGAATGTGCGGCTGCACGCCGCGCAGGGCTCCCCGAGGTGGAACTCGTCTCCAACCATCCGCTGACCGCGCTCTATCCAGGCGTGGCACTTCGCTTTCCGCAGCAGGCCCAATTCCATGTCCTGCGCTACCTCACCGGGCTCGCGGACGCGATCCACAGGCTTGGCGGACGCATCGTCACGAATGCGCATGTCGAGACGGTGGACGACGCGAAGGACGATGCCGACCAGTGTGTGGTGCACCTCGCTGACGGACGCCAGCTTCGCGCGGCGCACGTCGTGGTCGCCACGAACACGCCGATCATCGATTGGGTCACGATGCACACGAAGCAGGCAGCCTACCGCTCCTACGTGATTGGCGCCCGGGTGCCGCGCGGCAGCGTGCCCGTCGGCCAGTTCTGGGATACCGATCGCCCATACCATTACGTTCGGCTGCTGAAGGGCCCGCTCGCAGACGGCGACACGGACGTGCTCATCGTCGGCGGTGAAGATCACAAGACGGGCCAATCCAATGATGAGTCGTCCGCCTTCGACCGGCTCGAGGAGTGGACACGTGCGCGCTTTCCGGTACAGGCGATCGAGGCGCGATGGAGCGGCCAGGTCATGGAGCCGGTGGATTACGTAGCGTACATCGGCAGGAATCCCGGTAGCCGGCGCCTCTGGATCGTGACGGGCGACTCGGGCAACGGCATGACGCATGGCACCATTGCCGGCCTGCTGCTGCCGACGCTCATCGCGGGTGAGCCGCACCGGTGGGAGGAGCTGTTCTCGCCATCGCGCATCACCGTTGCGGCCACGACGGCGCTGTCGTTCGCCAAGGACGCCCTGGACGTGGCGGCCCAGTACGCAGCGTTCGTGACCGAAGGCGATGTATCCGACGTGAGCGAAATACCGCTCGGCGAAGGCCGCATCATCCGGAAAGGGCTGAAGAAGCTCGCGGTATTCCGAGCCGAGAGTGGCTCGCTCACGGTAAGGACTGCCGTCTGCCCGCATCTGGGCTGCATCGTGGACTGGAACGATGCCGAGAAGACGTGGGATTGCCCGTGCCATGGCTCGCGCTTCGCGACCGATGGCTCGGTACTCAATGGACCGACGACGATGCCGCTAAGCGAGGAAGCATTGGAAGCCTGACGCATGCGTATGCGTCGCTCAGCGAAACGACGTTACATCCATCGCAACGGTGCCGGCGCTCATCGTGTGCCTGACATGATGCGTGCGCCGCACCGGCTGAAGCAAAGTATCAACGACCAGGCGTGACGGCTTGAGAACAGCGAGAAGCCGTCACGACCCAGACCCGAAGCGCGGCACCAGCCATCGGTGTTCCCGCATCGAGCGCGAGCTCTCGCGCGCCTGGCCAGACGAATTGCTGATCCTTGTTCCCACGGCTCGACAGCACGACGACATGGCAATGCGTGGCCAGCAGCACGCGCACGGTGCTGTCGGCAAGCGACATCGCTGCCGGTCCCTGCACCACGTTCCGGCGTGCGGCCCACATCGCGAAACGTGACTCGGCCGGCAAGTAAATTGGACGTTGGAGCAACGCCGCGACCGGCTGCGACCAGGGATAGGCAAGTCCGACGACAGGCGCAGCCGCGAGCGAGTCCGTGGCAAGGAGGCCAGCGATCTGTGACGCATCGGAGAAGGGCTCGCGAACTTCTGCAATCGCAAATTGCACGGATGGCAGCACCATCAGCGCCAGCAACGCCGTGAAGCTCGCGCGTCGCCAGCGTGCGGTTGCGGTGTCGCCCTGCGCAAGCGGCTGTACGCCGTCGCTCCGAGCAGGCGAAACAGCCAGCCAGGCCGCGGCCAGGAAGGCGATGATCAGGTATCCGTGATGACGCAGCCCGCCACCGAAGACGAACGCAAAGAAGCCGAGCAGAATTACGCTCGACCCGATCCAGAGCACGAGCGCCGCGCGTCGACGCGCCACGACAAACGTCATCAATGCCATCGCGAGCAGGCTGACGATATCGGCGACAAGGATGCCTGACCGCCCCGTTTGCGGAAACACCCACGAGCCCCACTGTGTCGAGCCGTCGGGAACGTGCTGGGCCCACGGAAGCAGGACCCGCGCCGGAATGGAGGCGGCCCGTCCAATCAGCCAGAGTCGATCCCGGGCGAAAAGCTCGAGTCTGACCTGATACAGCGCATCGGGTGGTGGAATGATCAGCCCAATCACCGCCAGCGCAGTGACACCAAGCAGCGTGCCGGCCAGCAGCACCTGCCGGCGACGTCGGCGATCGAGCCACCACGCGCCGCGCGAGGACCCCGCGGCATCAACCAGCAGGCCCATGGCAAGCGGAATGGCGAGCAGCAGCCCGATGGCACTGGTCGTGGCAAGCAGCAGCAGCAGCAGCACGGCCAGCCCGGGTCGGCGTGGGACGCCGCACCACGCAGCACACACGCCAAGGGCCAGGCACACACCGAGGCCGTACGGGCGCACGATCACGGCATACTCGTACACGAAGAAGTAGCCGAAGACGACGAGGACGCGTTGCAGCAGCGTGAACGGCGAATGCCACAGCACCATCCACGCGCTCAGGCACGCGATCAGCCAGTGCATCGCCACCGCAGCCGACCATGCATGCGTGAACGCACCCACGAGACGCAGCAGCAGGTGGAAGAGCGGCGGGTGCCCTTCGTAGCGCAGGTTCGCGAACATGTCGGCGATGCTGCTGCTATCCAGTGCGATGCGCCATGCCTGCAACTCGTCGTGCCACGGCTCGTGATGCAGGTTGAGCCACCCCGTCAGCAGCGAGAATGCGAACAGTGCAATGCACTCGAGGCGTCGATCGGCGCTCGCCGTGCCGTCGTCCATGGCCGTCAGAATCGGCGCGCAAACAACGCGTACAGCCGTTCCGTCGCGCGTCCCAGAGCGTAGCCGATGACGAACATGTACACGAACCCAACGCAGGCACCGAGTGTCGTGACGCTGTACCCAGGCAGCACGATCCCGAGCAGGCCCAGATGCGGGCCGACCACCGCACCGCCCTTGACCACCAGAATCATCGTGGCGATCGCGAGTCCAAGTCCGAGCAGCAGTCCTGACGCGATACCCCAGGCGCGCGCGTTCACGAGCGCCAGTGTGCGCCGTGATTCCGCCGGCAGATCGAGCGCCTCGTCCCGTGATTCGCGCTTCACGATTCGCATGTCATCGGCTCAGATATGATCCAGAAAGGTTCGCGACATGGACAGGTCGGCGCGCACGCGAACGCCGATCAACCAGATCGCAAGCACCAGGTTGCGCGTGAACGCGAGGAACCAGCCCCACACGAAGCCCGTGAAGAATGCCCATGCCGCCCCGATGCAGGCACCTCGCAGCGACACGTCGTATCCCCGGAAGAACTCCCGAAGCAGCACGAGCGGTACGCGACCCGCAGGATCCAGCGTCAGCGAGAGCAATGTGAGCAGTCCTACGAGAATCGCGAGCAGCATCCCCAGCGCCAGACCAAGCGCGCGTTTGTCGAGCGGTGCAAACACCAGCGCGAGATCATGGTCCAGTGCCGTTTCGCGTCGTGTCATGCGGTTGGCTCCGTCTGGTGACGATCGTGCACGGCGTGCCCGCGCTGTCCGCCCAGCGCCGCAGCGCCCGTGACAGACGACAGGATCACGAAGGCCGCCGCGATCGCGCACTCCATGTAGAAGAGCACGCGCATCGGCACCACGCGCAGCGCGAACCAGGGGCCGCGCACTCTCGCGAACCACGACAGCAGCGGCACGTTCGCAGCCACCACGATCGCAAGGCCCGCGGCGCTTGCCACCAGCACCCGCACGTCGAGCAGCAGCGCGGACACGCACAGCATCAGCAGCGACAGCCCCGTGATCGCCGTCAGCCACTTCTCCAAGCGCCTCAAGTTGAGCGGTCCTCGTGCGACGGTCTCGCGTCGCGCGACCAGCAGATGCATCCACGGGATCGCGCGATCCAGCAGATCGACGCGTAGCATGCCGCGGAGCGTCCAGCGCTTGAGGTGCGTGCACCGTACCGCAGGGTCCAGCACGATGCGATGCCCCGCGTCGGACAGGCGATAGCCAAGTTCCACATCTTCCACCTGCGGCCGCAGGTATCGTCGATCATCGAACTGGCCGACCGCGTCAAAGGCCGCGCGACGCACGGCACCGCATGCCCCCCAGAACGTCGAGGCAGGGCCGGCACTCGTGATGTGCACTCGGTGATGCAGCAGGTTCCGGTACTGCGACACGAACCCCGGATCGTCCGGTCTGTCGTCGTAGGCGCCGAACACGGCACTCGTGCCGCTGCCTGCAATGAGGTGGGCCGCCATGCGATGAAGCGCGTCCGCCGCGAGAACGACATCCGCGTCGACGAAGACCAGCACGTCGCCACCTGCCACGGCAGCACCTGCATTGCGCGCATGCGCTGGCCCGCGGGGGCCATCCGCGATCTGCACGAGGCGATCAGCCACTCTCCCCGCCACATCGCACGTGCCATCGTCACTGCCGTCGTCCACGACGATCAGCTCCCACACTACACCTGGCAGTTCGCTGGCACGAATCGCATGCAGGCAGCGGCGCAGGGTCGCCTCGCTGCGATACGCTGGCACGATCACGCTCAACGCGAGTGCGTCAGCGCCCAGCGGCACGGCTGCTCCCATGACCCACGGCAACGCTCGACGGCGGCGTGCGCTGCTCCTCGTGATACTCGAAGTCGGTGTTCACCGCCCAGATGTCGTGCGACGCCAGCCCCAGCATGTTGTCCACTGTCAGCATGGCTGTGTACATGGAGTGGTCCTGATTGTTGTACTTGTGCATCCCGTTCCTGCCAATGGTGTGCAGGTTCGGGATGCGGTCGATACAGGCTCGCACCTGATCCAGGTGGCCGCGGTAATGCGCATCATAAATCGGGTAGGCCTTCCGCATCCTGACCACCGTGCCATCGGTGATGTCCGCAGCATCGGCGAGGCCGAGTGACTCGAGCTCGGTCGTCGCGAGCTGCTGCAGCGCTGTGTCGCTGGATTCCCAGAGGCCGTCGCCCTCGAAGCAGAAGTACTCCATGCCGACGCAGGTCCCGCCTCCCGGTGGGACCATGTCGTTGCTCCAGTTGTTGAAGTTCTGGATGCGGCCGACCTTCACGCCCGGCGTGTGTACGTAGATCCAGTTGTCGGGAAACAGGTCGACGCGATCGAGCATCAGCGCTACCACGAGGAAATCACGGTACCGCAGCGCGTCACCCGCCGACTGCACCGCAGGACTGGCATGCGCCCGCAGCGAACGGACCAGTGCTCGCACATCGGTCGTCGAGATCACATGGTCAGCCTCGATCCGTACCTCATGCCCGTCGGCTTCGCAGATTACGGCGGACGCGCTGCCATCGGTCATCTCGATGGTCACCATGCGATGCTGCATACGAACCTCGCCGCCCAGTGCCACGACGCGGTCGCGTGCGGCTTCCCACATCTGTCCCGGTCCGAGACGCGGATACTTGAAGGTGTGGATCAACGATTTGATGTCGTCGTTGCGCCGCTGCAGCGAAGTGGCCGTCAGGATTGCGCGCGTGAGCGAAAGACCCTGAATGCGCTGCGCCGCCCACTCGGCGCTGATCTCGTGGCACGGCAGGCCCCAGACCTTTTCGGTGTACGTCTTGAAGAAAATTTCATACAGTCGTCGGCCGAAGCGGTTCACGACCCATTGCTCGAACGTCTCTTCCACCGGTGAGGGACGGAGCTTCGCCTCGAAATAACTCAGCAGGATGCGCGCCGTGTTGATCAGGCCCAGCCCCGACAGCGCGTTCCACGCCTGCAGCGGATAATCGAAGAAGCGACCATCGTAGTGAATGCGCGACAGTCGCGGCACATCGATGAACTCATTGCCGAGCAGTTCATCCCAGAGCGCCTGGACAGGCGTGATCTTGGTGAAGAACCGGTGGCCGCCGATGTCGAAGCGATAGCCCTTGTAGCAGGCAGTCTGCGAGATGCCGCCGATCACGTCGGAGCCCTCCACCACCGTCACACGAACGCCCCGCGTGGCCAGCAGGTATGCCGCCGTGAGACCGGCCGGGCCCGCGCCCACAATGACGACGTGGTCGCCATGACGCAGCGGGTCAACAATCCGAGAAAAAGGTGGAGTCGCGGGTTCAGCGACGTCGGGCGCGCTCTGCTTCACGGTGGTGCTCATGCGAGACACTCGAGGCGCTTACGTGGCGTCATGCCCACCCATCCACCGTGGTGATCGATGCGCCGCAGCCCGACGCATCTCGTACAGGTCTGGCGTGAAAGTCACGACGCCCGGAAACAGATCGCTGGCAGCGATCGCCAGCGACATGGCGGTGACCATTCCCGCAGCGATCGTCAGCTGAGGGTGCAGCGCGCCATGGCGACCGATGCCGATGGCCCACGCAGTTGCGATGATCACCACGACCGTGACATGGGCCGGCGCCAGCAATGAGGAGGGAGGCGCGCCCGCGTGCTTCGACGTCAGTGCGTAGGTGTGCGAACGGCCGGTGATCGCCTGAGCAGTGGCACGCACCAGCACCGGCCACTTCGCGAACTGCATCACGAGCCCGCGCCAGTGGAACCAATCCACCCGATCCGGCTCCAGATAGTATCGATGCTGCACCATGCCAAGCGTCAGCGGCACGACGGCGAGGGCGGCGAGAGCCAGCACCGCGTCACGACTCAGAAAGGCCGGCACGGTGTTCGTCACCAGCAGTCCGCAGAGCATCGCAAACAGGACCGGCAGCGCCAGCGCCCGAAGGTACCAGACGCCATGCATCAGGTTCGCGACACGCTCCAGTGGCGACAGTCGCGTCGCCAGCGCGGGCAGCACGCGGAACTTGAGGTCGAGCAGCGACCTCGCCCATCGCTGCTGCTGCTGCAGGTAACTCGACCAGTGCATGGGGGTCAGCCCCATGGCAAGCACCTCGGGCACGAAGACGCCTCGCCACCCCGCAGCGCGATACTGCATGGTCAGGTACAAGTCCTCGGCATCGTGGGCCGGAAAACCACCCACGTCCTGCAATGCTGCAAGTCGATGCACGCCGTGACTGCCGATGACGATTGTGTGACCCAGCGCATAGCTCGCCATCAGGTACGTGGAATAATACGAGTAACTCTCTTCTGCCGCGCCACGTGCCACGAAGCTTGACGCCTGATTGTAGTAAACCTGGGGCGGCTGCACGAACGCCACGCCTGGGTCAGACAGATAACCGAGCGTTCGTTGCAGATACGTGACATCGGGGACATGATCCAAATCGAACATCGCGAGCACATCATACTCCGCAAAACCGTTGCACTCGCACCACGCGTTGTAGTTTCCATGCTTCGTATTGGCGCGAAACGCACCGGAAAGCTGGTTGTACCTTGGTTCTCCAGCGCGAGAAAAGTGCCGGACGCCAAGCCTGTGACAGAGCGCACGCACGGCTTCGCTGTTCGATTCATCCAGCACCCACGTATCGTGCGGTTCCTGCATGTCGCGCATGGCGACCAGCGATCGCTCCAGCATGTCCAGCGGCTCATGCGTAGGCACGAACGTCGTGACGGCGGCGATGCGCAATCTGTTGGATGGCGCACGGTATGCCGGACGCATCATGCGAGGCAGCGACAGCCAGCGAACGCCACAGCCGAGGATGCAGGCGGCAACGAGAATCGAAACGAAAGTGGTGGCGGCGACGGCCGTGCCATCGAGCACGAGCGCAAGCCACATGCCGCCCAAGCCAAGCGTGGCAATACCAGCTACCAGAGAGATCGCGCGGTGCACCGAGCGTGCGCGCGGACTCATGACCACCTGATTGACAGCAAACTCAGCAGACTGAGATTTCACGAAATCAGGTTTTAAGTACGTGTAATGACGTCTGCATCGTCACATCGCGTGTATATCTTGCGCACGGTTCTCGGGCCGCAAAAAGTGTAACCTATGTTGGAGTGCGTCTCAGGATCCAGTTGCGATGATTTTAAGCCGTCAAGGATGCATTCGCACGGATACAACACTCCGCTTTTCACGAATTGGTTTTCTCAATTTTCGTTACATGGCTCACCATTCCGTCAAAATGCGATGATATCCGATGTCGCGAGCCACGCGCGCAGCGAATCAGGTCCAGCGCGTCAGGGTGACGAGCCTCGAGTCAACGCGTGGCAAATGCTGGCGGATGTCGGACGTGACATGCTCGGCTACCGCGAACTGCTGCTCCAGCTGACCGCGCGAGACCTTCGCATCCGATACAAGCAGTCCGTGCTCGGCGTGCTCTGGGCAATTCTCACGCCCCTCGTCGTGGTGCTTGCCGGCGCGATCATCAAGGCCGCGTACGCCTCGATGGCCGGACGAGGCGTCTCGCCCGTTGAGCTCGCTGGGCTCGCCATCAAGTCGGTCGGGTGGACCTTCTTCATCGGTGCGCTTGGTTTTGGCACGGCGAGCCTCACCGCCAATCTCGCGCTCGTCACGAAAGTCTATTTCCCGCGCGAGCTGCTGCCGGTATCGGCAGTGGTGACTCAGGCCGTGGATTCCTCCATCGGTGCCGCGGCACTGCTCGTCCTGTTCCCGTTGCTCGGCATTGGGCACATGGCCGGCGCAGCATGGTTGCTGCTCATCATCGTGCTCCTCGTCGCCCTGACCATCGCGATCGTGCTGCTCGCCTCGTGCGCCAATGTCTTTTACCGCGATGTGAAGCACGTCGTCCAACTCGTGACGAGTTTCGGCATTTTCTTCTCACCGGTTTTCTTCGACCTCGACGCCTTCGGCTCACGCGGGGTGCGCCTGTTCGCCATGAACCCGCTCACCGGGCTGCTGGAGGGGGCGCGGCTCGCGATTGTGACCGGCCACGATCTTGCCACGCCACTGATTGGCGCGACTGGAGTTGTGATCTGGTCACCGGCATATCTGGTGTACGCCGGCAGTGTGGCGCTTGGAGGATTGCTGCTCAGCACCATCGTATTTCGCCGCGCATCGGCGAACTTCGCCGACTACGTGTGATCAGGCACCACGACGGCTACATCGAATTCGCCGGCGTCTGGAAGAAATTCCGGTACGGCGAGGTGCACAACCGGCTGCGCGACGCGATTCCGTCGTTTGCGCGTCGACTCGTCGGCAGGCGCGAGCCTGGCGAAGGGTTGTGGCATGGTGAATTCTGGGCCCTGCGCGACATCAGCTTTCGCGTGGAGCGTGGGCAGGCGCTCGGCTTGATCGGACCGAACGGCGCGGGCAAGTCCACGATCCTCAAGCTGCTCACGCGCATCATGCAGCCCACCCATGGTCGACGACTTGTGCGCGGCCGCATCGGTGCCTTGATCGAGGTGGCCGCAGGCTTCCACCCCGACCTCACCGGTCGTGAAAATGTCTACCTGCAGGGCGCCATCATGGGGATGGAACGTCGCGAGATCACACGTCGCTTCGACGAGATCGTCGAATTCTCCGGCGTCTCGCTCTTCATCGACACGCCCGTCAAGCGCTACTCCAGCGGCATGCAGGCGCGCCTGGGCTTCTCCATCGCGGCGCATCTCGATCCTGACCTCCTCGTCGTGGATGAAGTGCTGGCCGTGGGTGATGCCGCGTTCCAGGCCAAGGCCTTTGCACGCGTGCAGGCGCTCGTGCAGGGCGCCATTCCGGTGGTGGTCGTCTCGCATCAGCTGGAGGCCATCACCACTCTCTGCACGCACGCCCTGCTGCTCGACCGCGGTCGCGTGATCGCCAGTGGCACACCCGACGCCTGCGTGCTGGCCTACCTTGGCGGCGCCAGCGCGCGGCCCCGCGCCGCCGGCGATGGCGCCATCAGCATTCAGGCCATGCAGACATCGGCCAGTGTGCTGGACTCCGGCCAGACGCTCACGGTGGCCCTGTCCTGTGCGGCGCGCGCCGATGCATGGGCCGCGCAGGAAACGATCCGCGTCGGTGTGCGCTCCGCAGCCAATGGCGAACTGCTCTTCGAGTGCAGCACCGACGCCTTCGGCATGCAGCTTCCTACCGCCGGACCGTTTGACATCGCCATTGCACTCCAGATGAACGTGCAACGCGGCGTGTACCTGATCGAGACGTACGCATGGGACCGCGCCATGGAGCGCGTGTCGTTCACCGGCCCGTCGGTCAGCGTCGACGTACGCGAAGGTTCTTCTTTCCATGGCGTCGTGCAGATGAACGCCGACGCGCAACTCGTCATCCGCGACGAACGTCACCTCACCACCTGATGCCGACCGCCGTCGTTCGCATCGAGGCCACTGCCCTGCCCCACTCGCTCCAGCTCGAACCGCGATACCAGCGCGCGATGCTGGTGGTGAGCTGGCAAGGCCGTCCCGCAGGACATGTCGGGGTGCCGCTGGTGGCCGGCGCACTCGACGCGCGACGCTTGCGCGACGCTGTGGAACAGGTGGCGGGCTACCACATCGCCATGCTCCAGCTAAACGAATGGCTGGACTGGGACCCGCACGCCGACACCCAGCGGCCGCGCGCCACGATCGCCATCTGCACGCGTGATCGACTGGCAGACCTGGAACGCTGCCTTGCCTCCATGCAGCTGCTGCCCGACGACGCGCAGGAGGTGCTCGTGATCGACAACGCGTCGCGCGATGCCGACGCCGTCCGCGCACTCGTGCAGCACCACGCACGCGTGCGATACATCCGTGAGGACCGGCCGGGACTCGACATCGCGCGAAACCGCGCACTGCGTGAGGCCACGGGCGAAATCGTCATCTTCTGTGATGACGACGCCGAGGTCGACCCGGGATGGCTGCGTGCCATCGGCGGCAACTTCGCCAATCCGCGCACGCTCTGCGTCACCGGCCTGATTCTGCCGCTGGAGCTCGAGACGCCGGCCCAGGAGTTCTTCGAACGTACGAACGGCTTCGGCCGCGGCTACGCGCGGGTCGTGCACGACGGTATCACCGACGACGCGTTCTTCGTGTCGCGCGTCGGTGCGGGCGCCAGCATGGCACTGCGCCGCAACGTCCTCGAGCTCATCGGTCCGTTCGACGAGGCGCTCGACGCCGGGACGCCCACGAAGTCCGGCGGCGATCACGATTACTTCACGCGCATTCTGACCGCCGGATATGTCATCGTGTATGAGCCGTCCGCGCTGAGTTGGCACCGTCATCGTCGCGAATGGCACGAGTTGCGCAGCGCGGTGCGAGGGTACGGCACTGGCGTCTGGGCATACCTCACCCGACAAGCAATACGCGGAGAGTGGCGCGCCCCATATGTGGCCGCGGCGTGGCTCTTCTGGCAGCTCTCCTCTCTCATGGCCGGTTTGCTCGGCCGTCGCACACTGCTGCCACGCGACCTGGCCATCGCGGAGATCTGCGGTTGCTTCGAGGGTCCTGCGGCTTACCTGCGTTCGCGCCGCGCGCAGCGTGCGTTCGAGTCCACGCCATGATCCATTCCAGTGTCAACGACTCCATCACGATCAGCGTCGTGATCCCGTCGCACGATCGCGCGTCGTCCGTGCTGCGACTCCTGACTTGCCTGAACACGCAACGAGGTCACGCCGAGGATTATGCGTCCAGCGACTTCGAGGTCATCGTCATTGCCGATGGCTGTTCCGACGGCACCAGCGCCCTGCTGCAGGAGTCGATTGATGCTGCCCGATGGTCGTTTCCTCTGACGATCATCGACCACGAAACGGCGCGCGGCTCCGGTATCGCGCGCAACGCAGGCGCTGCCGCGGCGCGCGGCACGACGCTGCTCTTCATCGACGATGACATCGAGCCGTTCCCCGGCATGTTGGTCGAGCACACCTCGCGGCACGCCGTCGCGCAGCAGCTGAACCAGCAGCTCGTGCTGGTCGGTGCGCCGGTACCGGTGCGCGGCGCGGGGGCGAGCTTTGAACATGTCGCGGCGTGGGGATGGTGGGAGCAGCAGTTCGAGCGCATGTCGGAGCGCGGGCATCGCTTCACGCACGACGAGATCTTCACCGGCGTGCTCTCGGTGTCGACGGCGGTGTTCCGCGACATCGGCGGCTTTGATGTGGCGCTGACACATTGCCACGAAGATCTGGAACTTGGCCTCCGGCTGCTTCGCGCGAATGTGCGCGTGGGGTTCACGCGTGTGGGCGGCGGCATCCATCACGACGTGCGCGGCATCCGGCGATTGCTGCCACGCAAGGTTGCCGAAGGCCGTGCCGACGTGCTTCTCCTGCAGCGATGGCCCGAACTCGTGCGCGTATCGCCGCTCACACAATGCGCACTTCCGGACCAGCCGGCCCACCGCCTGTTGCGTGACTCAGCGTTCATGATGGCGTCGGGCGTCGATGCCCTGCTGGAGAGTGTGGCGTTGCCGCTGCTGCGGCTGTTCGAGCAGCTGAAGTGGCGAAGCGCATGGCGTGCATTGCAAGGTGCAGTGCTGTTCCATTCGTATTGGCGCGGCGCAGCGGTGCAGGTGGGGTCACGGCACACGCTGTGCACACTTTTGAATGAATGCGAAGTTGCAGCCGATGCATGGGTGGACGGTACCACACACCTGGTTCTGGACCTGGCTGACGGCATCGAAGCGGCAGAAAAACTGCTCGACGAACGGAGACCCGACGCGATCACGGTGACCATTCGCGATCTGCATGTGGGAAGCAGCATAGCGCCTGTGAACGCCGAGCGACTGCACGGTGGGCACGTGCGCCGCGTGCTCGCGACCTCACTGGCGCACGAGCTTCGCTTCGCGCTGTCCATGTGTGAGTTGCATGCCACTGACGTGGCGACGCTTCCCGCCGCGGCACCGCGCCGATCGCTGGCCGCTGCCCTGGCAATCACGTCATCGCGAGCGAACGACGACAGCCCGGCTCAGGCACCGGCGGAAGAACGTCTGCGCACCGTGCGCGCCACGCGGCACGAGCACGATGGCTGACGACACAGGGATGCGCGGGTCGCCTGTTTTGGAACACCAGCTGCCGCATGTGCATGCGCCAATCGCACTGTTCGAGTGGGAACTCACCGCAGCGCCCATGTCGCTGAGGCTGCAGCGTGAGGTGCATCTCGCGCGTGTGCTCGTGCGCCATCAGGGCAGGCCGCTGGGCTGGCTGCAGCTCGTGCGACCCGGGCAGAGCATTTCCGACGCGCGGCTGCGGCGCGAACTCGTTGCACAGCTGCCGCAAGCCACCTTGCGCAGCGTCGTGCGGCAGCAGCTCGATGCCCAACTGCCACTGGCTGTAGCATTCACGTCTCCATTCATCAGCGTCGTCGTGTGCACGCGCGATCGCACCGACTCGCTCGCGCGATGCCTCGATGCTGTGCTGGCCATGTCGTACCCGTCGTTCGAGATCATCGTGGTGGACAACGCGCCCACCACCACCATGACCGCTGATTGCGTTGCGCGGCTTCGCCGTGCGAGCGCGCGTGCACATGACCTGCTGCGACATGTGCACGAACCCACGCCTGGTCTGAACTGGGCACGCAATCGAGGCCTGCGGGAATCCCGTGGCGAAATCGTCGCCTACACTGACGATGATGTGCGCGTCGACGCCCAGTGGCTGCACGGCTTGCAGCGTGGATTTGCCGATGCCAGCATCGAGCTGGTGACCGGGCTCGTGGTGCCCGCCGAGCTCGAGACGGACGCACAGGTCATCTTCGAGGATTTCTACGGCGGCATGGGCAAGGGCATGCAAAGCGGCGTGCTCGGGAGCACGGAGACGCATGCGCACACCCGACTCGGTGCACACCATGTCGGCGTGGGCGCCAACCTGGCTTTTCGCCGGCACTGGCTGCACGCGCTTGGCGGGTTCGACACGGCGCTCGATGTCGGTACTGCATCACAAGGTGGTGGTGATATCGACATCATCTTTCGCTCACTTGCCGCCGGCGGCGCGGCACGCTACGAGCCCTTGGCACTCGTGCATCATCATCATCGTCGCGAGATGCACGCGCTGCGGCGCCAGCTGCGTGACAACGGTCGCGCGTTCGGCGTGTACCTCCTCACCCGCTGGTCACGACAGGAGGAGCGCAGGCTCGATGTGGCGCGATACGCATTTGGCACCTGGCTGCCGTGGATGGTGCGACGTGTTATGCGGCGGTTGCTGCGCCGCGAAAAATTGCCGATTCCCTTGCAGCTGCAGGAGTGGCTCGGTGCGGCGAGTGCACCGTGGGTGTGGTTCGTCACGTATCGTCACGACCGTGACCTGCGGCGTACGCTCTCCCTCAGCACCGACGCCGTGGGCAATTGAGCATCGTGTGTCTCGACATGCGTCGCCGGCGTGACGGCGGCGCTCGATGCGCTTCCCTTGCATCGCGACGGAGGCGGACACTGTTCCGGACATCTGTCTGCAGCTTCTGCAGCACACGTCAACCGCGATGCAGGGCAAGTCGCATGTTCGCGCCATTTACTGACTAGGTGCCACGGAGCCACGCTTCGGCGGCAAGCACCTGTCGCGCTGACGGGCCGTAGCCGTAGCGCAGGGGCACCAGCGCCTGTCGAGCCAGCGCTCGCGCTGCCGTCGAGTCACCAGCGGCAGCGGTCGCGCGCGCCTCGGCCATCATCGCGTCCCCGACCGGCGCGCTACGAGTGCGCGCGAGACTGTCGGTCAGTATCGCTGCACGCGCGTCCTGTGCGTACCGGATCGCGAGCGGCGCCCTGTTCAGGCTGAGGGCAAGTGCGCTGGCACGAAGGCACGCGAGATACATGTAGACGTCGTTGCCGGTGGCGCGCCCGTCTCCCGCCGCGCGAATGAGGCGCTCCAGCGTGTCCAGCGCCACCGATGAGCTGCGCAGGCGCGTCATTGCCGCAGCGTCGGCAACTCCCGCGATCAGTTTCAGTCTGCGGCTGTCGGGCACTCGCTTGCGCCAACGTTGCACCATTTTGTACTCCGCCTGTGCCGCCGGAATGTCGCCGGCGTCGAACAGGGCGTTGGCCAATGCAGCATGCGCCTGCAGTTGCAGCGGAGGAATCTGCGCGGCGGTGTCGCTGGTCACGGAGCGGCTCGCTGCGAGCAGTTGCGGCAGATCATTCAGGCTGCTGAACAGCTCCACTGCGCGGAAGCGCAGGATGAGCGGCAGCTCGATCGCGCCGGTGGTCGTGCCTCGTATTCGCGACATCTCGTTCGTGAGCACCGTCTGTGCTGCCGTCCACTCACCAAGCGCGAGTTGCAACGAGACGATGTTGCCTCGCAGCACCGTGATTCCCTCGGTATCGCCGCGACCGATCTTCTGCTCGACGGCAATGGCACGATCCAGTCCTGCAAAGGCGTCACGAAAACGCCCTGCTTCAAACTGAATCTGGGAGAGTCGGTTCAATGCAGTACTGAAGTTCGTACTCAGGGTGTCGCCCGCCGTCCGCAACAACACCAAGTTCATGCGTGCCATCGCGATTGCGGAATCGGGCTGTGCGCGTCGCGTCATCAGGAAGGCGCGCATCTCGTTGCAGGCCACCATCGGTCCTACGCTGTCCTTGCCGGCACTGGTGAGCCTCGCCTCACCGCGCGCCATGATCACCGAGGCTGAATCGACCAATCCCTGATCTGCAAGCACCAACGCGGTAAGGCAGAGTGCCTTGCTCTCCGCCCCGGCATTGCCGGCGCGTGCAGCCGCCGAGGCCGCCGCAAACTGCAGCGAAATCTGCTGCTCGAGATCGTTGAGTTCGCCGTAGCGGTCGGCCAGCAGGCTGAGCAACCCGCTCAGGACGAGTGGCTGTTCACGGTACTTCCCTTCCATGGCATCGCGTGCCCGTGCCAGCGCTTCGGTCGGGGTGAGTTGGCGACCGCCAGGCCCCTTGAAGCTGAGTAACTGTGATTGCATCTCGGTTAATGCCATCGCAAGTTCGCGAGCTGATTGCGCGCTGGCTGATTCGCTGCGCGCAAGACCAGTCTGACGCCACGCGATCACGGCGCCGAGGGCGAGGGCCCCGCTGACGAACAGCGTGCCTGCGATCGCCATGCGACGGCGACGTACCGCCCGCACCGTGCGCTCCACCGCACCGGTGGGTCGTGTGGTGACCGGTTCATCGCGCAACACGCGTTGTACGTCATCGGCCAGTGCCTTTACGGTCGTGTACCGGTCGGCCGCGGCAATCTGCAGACACCGGGCAACGACTGCATCGAGATCATTGCGCACGAACGCCATCAGCCCCCGTGCGGTGCTGCTCAGGGCTGCGGCTCGTGCATCGGCGATGCGCGAGGTTGTAATGCTCATCAGCGCAGGCGGACGCGCGGGGACCTCACCCGTCAACAGAAGATGCAGCAGCACACCGAGTGCGTAGACATCCGTCGCCTCTGATTCCGCTCCGCCTGCGAGCTGCTCGGGTGCGGCGTACGCAGCGGTGAACGGCAACAGTCCTTCGGCGCGCAGTCCGCCTTCATCCGACTGCAGCGTGGCCACGCCGAAGTCGAGCAACTTCACCTGCCCATCATCGGTCACGAGGATGTTTGACGGCTTGATGTCTCGGTGGACGACGCCGTGCGTGTGCGCGTGCGTGACGGCAGCACAGACCGTGAGAAAAAGTATCAGTCGATCGGTGCCGGTCTTGCTATGCTGATCGCACCAATGATCGAGGCGCACGCCCCGCACGTACTCGAGTATGAGGTAAGGCTGGCCGGACCTGCGCACGCCCGCATCCAGCAGGCGCGCGATGGCCGGATGCGTGAGACGGGCCAGCGCGGTTCCCTCGCGCTGAAAGCGTTGCACTCCTTCAGCGCCCAGCCCCTGCAGCTTCAGCAACTTCACGGCAGCCTGACCCGCAAAGTTGCCGTCGGCCCGATCGGCCAGCCAGACAAATCCCATCCCGCCTTCGCCCAGCGGCGACGCAAGCTTCCAATCACCGATGAGCGTACCGATCAGCTCCGGCCTGTCGTCGGTCAGGCCGCGCAGTGCGCTGGTGACTGTTCCGGTGCCGCCATTCCCCGCATCGCGTGCAATGAGCGCGCGCAACTCGGCAGCGCTCCGAGGGTCAGTGGTTTCGAGGTCAGCCAGCCAGCTGTCGCGGGACACAGGGTCCAGGTCGAGCGCGGCGTCGAGCAACGGACTCAGGGTGGCCCATCGTGACGCCGTAATGTCTGTCAGCACGTCGCACTCACTGTGGTGTGGTGTTGACCCTGCGATGAACCAGTTGCCGAACGCGTGCGAACAGCCCTGGGCGCGGCACAGTCTCGAGATCGGCGGCCGTGCCGCCGCGTAGTGCGAGGAGGCGTTCGACTTCTGCCATCATGACTGGCGCGTCGTGGCGAAGATCATCCAGAAACGCACGACGCTGGGGCCAGTCCAGCCGCTGTGCGGTGGCGAGAAGCGGTGCGAGAATACGATCGGAGTTGGTGAGCATCGTCATGGAACACATCCCGGAGGTCGGTGAGCAGGGCTCTCGCTGTCACCTTTCCATCGTTATTCACCGGCCAACCCCGTCAGGCGCGGTTCCGGGCGGTGCGGCATCGTCGCCACCGGGAAGAGCAGTACCGTCCACTGCGTCGAGCTGCGCCGCCAGAAGGAGGCGAGCCTTGCGCCAATCCCGCTGCGCCGTCCGTTCTGAGACCCCGCGCAAGTGGGCAATTTCGACGAAGCTGAACCCACAGAAAAAGTGCAGATCGACCAGTTCTGCCAGCGCGGGATCAATTCGCGTCAGGTGCTCCATCGCTGCGGCGAGCGCGTCGAGCTGCGGCGTTTCGGCGGCGCCACAGTCGGCCACACGCGCGTTACTCAACGTGGTGAATTCAAATCCACCGCCACGCTTGTACGCCTGCTTGCGGCGGACGCGGTCGATCACGAGCCCACGCATGACCTGTGACGCATAAGCAAAAAAACGCGACTTGTCCGGAAACGACATCGGGCTCCGCGCTGACATCTGCAAATACGCGTCGTGCACCAGCGTCGTTGTACCGAGCGAAAAATCGGCAGACTGGCGTCGCATGTGCGACTCGGCCAGTTGGTGCAACTCGACGTAGAGCGAAGTGAAAACTTCCTGGACTGCCAACGGATCGCCGTCGTCTGCGGCTGTGATCAATTCGGAGAGCGATCTGGCCATTCGTGCGTTGCGCGTCCGGTGATTGGGTGTTCGTGCACACAGCGTGGACGACACGTGACGACAAGGTGACCGGTCGAACAGCCCATCCGGCGGCGGCGGCCAAGAATACCGGCTCATCGTGCGAGCACTTCAAGCGCCGACCGCCACCTGAGTGGCCGCGTGCACCGGCACTTGATGGCACGACACGCAGAGTAACCACACGACAGCGCCGACGCGCCCGCCTGTTCCCCTCGACGGCATACGCCGCGCGCGTCCAACGCGGCACCTGCGGCGGCTGACCCGCACTGTCGGCGTGCGTGAAACCACCGGTCGTGCGCACACTGGTATGGCAAGCCCGACCAATCGACCTGTCGCCCCGGACCTGCGGAACGCGATTGCAGGTGGTACAGCGACTACCGAGGAGCGCGAATGCCCTGGACCATCTGGCTGATCGTAGGTCTGATTGCGCTGATCGTGGCGGCAATCGCCGTTCTTGCCATTGTCGCGCATCGATTCACGACGCCTAAACGCGCGTTGTCATTCTCGTCAAGGTGTGCCGCGCCACTGAGTTGCACATGTGTGACGCTGCGGGCGCGGGTGGACGGCGTGCGACTGGCGGCGTGGTATGCACCGGTGCCGAACGCCATGGGAGCGGTGGTACTCGTTCACGGCCGTGATGCGTGGAAAGGCGATGTGCTTCGCGGCGAGATGGCACCGCTGCTCGCTGCGTTTCACCAGCGGCAGCTGAGTGTGCTACTGGTCGACCTGCGCGGCCACGGTGGCAGTGATGCGGCGCGCCTGACGTTCGGTGCACACGAAAGTCGTGATGTTCTCGCCGCGATCGACTTCCTGACGCACCGCGGATTCTCACTGGGGTCGATCGGCGTGCTCGGTGCCTCGATGGGCGGCGCGGCCGCCATCGCTGCAGCGGCTGTGGAACCACGACTCGGCGCGTTGGTGACGGACAGCACGTATGCCGATCTGCACAAGGTGCTGCACATGCAGTTTCAACGGCTCACCAGCCTCCCGCCATGGTTGCTTGGCAGTGCGCTCCTGGCGGCACATGTGCTCACGGGCGTGTCGATGTTGAAGTCTGCGCCGGAAATTCTCATCGCCGGACGGCGTGGTCGTGCAACGCTGATCATTCACGCGGCCGATGATCCGTTCGTGCCGGTCTCACACGCCCATGCGCTGGCGCTCAGCGCCGCCTGCCCGGTGTGGATCACGGCGGGGCACAAGCATCTCTCGTCGTACGGCCTCGAGGGGCGCGTCTATCTCGACACGGTCACGACGTTCTTCTCGAGACATCTGGAAGTGCCAATCACCAGTGCGACGGTGCGCGATCGCGCCCGGATGCGCGCGGAATCACGCATCGCAGTGTCGTAGGCACGCCGGATTCGCTGGGCCGGCGAATGGGCCGATGTCCGTGTCGTGCATCATCCGTCGACCCCAGTCGCCATTGCTGCGCCAAGGCCAATTCGCCGTTCGTACCACCATGCGCTCGTGATGACCTGCCGTCGTTTATCGCGCCGGCCAATTGCAAAGTATTCCGGGCTTTGGACGATGATGACGACCAGTACCCGGGCGGAGATTCGCCTCTGGCTTTCGTCGTCAATGATCAGGATCGGGTGGCGCTAGATTCTGCCACTGCCGCCCCCACCCTGCTCCCGAGCTGCCCATGCGCCATTCCTCCGTCGTGATCGCATTCGCGCTGCTCGCCGCCAGCGCGGCTCCCCTCGGCGCGCAGGACGCGCCCGCGACGCGCCCGTTGAGCATGCGCTCCGCTGTCTACTTCTGGTCGCGCGTGGAGAAACTGCGCGGCTTCCCGGCGTTCGACTCCATCTTCGCTGCGCACCCGGTGCGGCGGGGCACAGCGGTGCACCCGCTGCCGGCCGGCCGCGCGCTCGCCATGTCGCGCAGCACCGTCAACGCCTTCATGCGCGCCAACGAGGTGGCCGGGCTCCTCGTGCTCGTGGACGGGCGCGTGCGGCTCGAGCGCTACGCCCTCGGCCACTCGGCGACGAGGCGCTGGACGTCGTTCTCCGTAGGCAAGAGCCTCACGTCGACGCTTGCGGGGGCAGCGGTGAAGGATGGCGCCATTCGCTCGCTCGACGACAACGTCGTGGCATACCTGACCGCGCTGACGGGAAGCGTCTACGACGGCGTCACCGTGCGGCAGCTGCTCACCATGACGTCAGGCGTTGCGTGGAACGAGACGTACGCCGACCCACGGTCGGACATCGTGCAACTCTACAACGGCGTGGGAGCGTCGATCCCCTCGCCGCTCGGCGTCGCGAAGGCGCTGCGGCGGGAAACGCCTGCCGGAACCACATGGCGGTACAAGACCGTCGAGACGCACCTGCTCGCCAACCTGGTCGTCGCGGCGACGAAGAAGCCGCTTGCGCAGTACGCGAGCGAAAAGCTCTGGGCACCGTACGGCATGGAGGCCGACGCGTCATGGGTGGTGGATGACGCGGGTGTGGAGCAAGGCGGGTGCTGCCTCCAGGCGACGCTGCGTGACTACGGGCGGATCGGGCAGTTCGTGCTCGACGGCGCGCGCGTGAACGGTGCGGCGATCGTTCCCGAGGGCTGGATGCGCGCGGCCACGTCGAAGCAGGCGGATATCGGCGCGCCGGGGCACGGGTACGGCTACCAGTGGTGGACGAGCGACGACGGCACCTTCGAGGCACAGGGAATCTTTGGGCAGTCCATCCACATCGATCCCACGCGACGGCTCGTCGTCGTGATGCACTCCGCGTGGCCGACGGCAGTAGGCGAGGCGTTGGAGGCGCGGGTTGTGCGATTCGTGGCGACGGTGGCGGCGGCCGTCGACGCCGAGCACCGCGATCCTTGAGCACCACGTTCCTTCCACGTTGCATGTGCCTCGCGAAGAGCAAGTAACGCGCGTCGTCGCACTTACCCGCACACTTCACGCGCCCAGTGCGGTCCAGTGGTTTACTGCCGGCGCCCGCCAGCAGGCAGAAGCGCTGTTCAGCATCGAGCGCGTGGTCAATGGCACGGCCGCACTACTCAACACCTGCTGCGCACCCGGTGCCCATGACTGAAGATCCCGCATCTGTAGACTGGCCCGCCGAGCTCATGATGCACGCGCAGCAGCGCCTGCGGCATGAGCAGACCATTCGCCGGGAGGCATGCAAGGTGTGCGGCGCCGACGCCGAATTGTTTGACGTGCTCGACTTCGCCAGAACGTGCGACGCCCAACCCGGCGCACCGCCGGCATCCGGCATTCCCGTGTATTACCGCCGCTGCACTCGCTGCCGCTTCATCGGCACGAACTTCTTTGACGGTCTCACGCGCAGGCAATGGACAAGCTGGGTCTACAACGACGCGTATTACAGCAGCATCGACCCCGGATACCGCGAGATTCGACCGCGCGCCAACGCCGGCGTGGTGGACGCGATGCTTAACGACCACACGAGTGACTGGCGCGGCCTCGACTACGGCGGCGGCAACGGCGAAACTGCCCGTTACCTGCAGGCCATGGGCTATGACTATGCCTGCCATGACCCTTTCGGCAGAAGCACTGCCCTGGAAAGCTCTCGCGGCAGCTACAACTTCTGCTCCGCCTTCGAAGTGGCTGAACACACGCCGGATCCGCGAGCCTTCATCGCCGACGTGGTGCACTGGTGCACCCCCGGACGCCTGGCAGTGCTCATCGGCACCCACGTACACGATGATGCAGTCTCCGATGCTGGCCGGCTGGCCTGGTGGTATGCAGCCCCGCGCAACGGCCATGTCTCCCTGCACTCGCGCCAATCGCTGCAACTGCTGGCTGCGCAGCAGGGTCTGGACTGCCTCAGTCTGAGCGAACGAACGCACTTGCTGACGCGTGGCTACTCGCCGTCCGAAGCGCGCTGGTTCCTGCTCAAGGGCAAGCTGCGTGGCCGGGTCCGACGCCTCTTGCGACGGCAGGTCGCCGCATGATTGGCAGCTGCGGAGGCGATGGCGCACCCGGTTCGAGACTCTGCCTGTGCCTTGTTTTCGCGAGCGTCGCAGCCCGCTAGTGCGTCACGCCCATGGTTTCGCACTCCGCCAAGCGCTCATCATTGCGCGCGCGGTTGCATCAGTCGCGAGCATGATCCGGAACAGACCCGTATCTGACACAAAAACGACTACCTCCACTGGAGATGGTCGCCTTGTATAGAATTTGTTCTGTATGGCTTTCAAGCATCATCACTGCCATAGCAGGAGCGGGACTCGAACCCGCGACCCCGGCATTATGAGTGCCGTGCTCTAACCAGCTGAGCTACCCTGCCGCTGAGCCAAAAAAGATAGTCCGCTCTGGCCTGCCGAGGCAACCGCACTTAGCCTCCACAGCAGCGATTGGCGCCGGATCGTGAGTCGTCGCGCCTCGCATCACTCCGTCCATCCAGATTTTCCATGCTTCCTGTCCTTGCCCGCTCCCGACGCCTCGTCATCACCTTCGCCCTCGTCGGCTCGGGCGCTACGCTCGTTGGCTGCTCGCTGGCCGGTGACAACACTGGCCTCCCGCCGTTCTCCGACCCCGCCACGCAGAGCTACGCGACCAGCACTGGCGTCACGCTTGCCACCATGACGCGCGTGAATGCGCAGGTCTACACGCAGGACATCATTGCCGGCACCGGGCGCACCGTGGCAGTCGGTGACAGCATCTCGGTGTATTACGTGGGCCGACTGAGCGGCGGGTTCCAGTTTGATGCACGTGCGCGGCCGGCAACGACTTTCGCCACGGTGCTCGACACCACGCGCCTGATCAAGGGGTGGGTGAACGGCCTGCCAGGTATGAAGGTCGGCGGCACGCGGCGCATGCTCGTCGGTCCGGAACTCGGCTACCGCTTCTCGACCGTGCGTGACATCAACGGCAACATCAGCATTCCACCCAACAGCGTGCTCGTATTCGATGTCGAGCTCATCGAAGCGCTGGCGCGCCCGTAGTCAGCAGCGCACAGACGCACGCGAACCGTGCGGAACGCGACGTTTGAATCGCGATATTGAAATTGCAACAAGCACGCGATACGCAGGGTGGTAACGTGGGTTCGCTGCCTTGCGCTGGTGTTGATGCGAAGCGGGAGCAGGACCAGGGGCAGGTGCCGGAATGTGGCTACAAGATCTGGAAACACGAACGGCCCGTCATCAAAATGACGGACCGTTCGTATATGGCGGGGGCGGGATTTGAACCCGCGACCTTCTGCGTGACAGGCAGATATGCTAACCGCTACACTACCAGACCGTACCTTGTGAAACGCCTTGCAACAGGCAGAAAGGAGTGTACTCGAGTGAGGGTGAAAAAGCAAACTTTTGGTCGGGCCGCACCCTCTCAACCACAGGCAACATTTGCCGTGGAGCGCCCTTTCTGACAAGATAGGGTCGAATAACTCGAGCATTCAAGGACCCCTATGACCCCATTTATGCGCGGCCAGAAAACCAAACTCGCGGACCTGACCCCTAGCCTCAGTCTGACCGTAACCCTCAGCGCACGCGGCAGCGCCCCCGAGTACGACCTGAGCTGTTTTGGGCTGGATGCACAGGGCAAACTCTCCGATGACCGCTACCTGATTTTCTTCAACCAGAAGGCCAGCCCGGAAGGTGCAGTACGGCTCGAGGGACAGGGTGGACAGGGTGGACAGGGTGGACAGGGTGGACAGGGTAGCTCGAGCACGTTTCAAATAGACTTGAGCCGTTTGCCAGTCGCGCTCGAGCGGCTGGTGTTTACCGTTACCGTGGACGCGCCGCACACCCTGG
>ENA-OFCF01000022-OFCF01000022.1-metagenomes-genome-assembly--contig:-NODE-22-length-85777-cov-4.081064_pt1 | contig 85777 bp, 59 predicted proteins | sample MGYA00153387_OFCF01 | MGnify analysis MGYA00153387 | reverse complement strand
GCTTGACGAGGCCTGAAAGTTGGCGACATTTTTGCTGCCGACGGTCCTTCGCGTCAGTCGCGCCCAACAACGCCGCGATTCATCCGAAGCGGCGGAAATTGAACTAAGATTCACGCCGAAAATCACGCGATGGATTGCGGCCATGACGAGCTCTAACACCCCCCATTTTATTCCTGGACAGCGCTACCACAGCAACGCTGAGCCTGAACTTGGCTTAGGTACGGTAATGCGCGTGGAAGGACGCGCAGTGCAGGTGGTGTTCACGCTTTCGGGCATTGTCCGGCAATACGCGCAGCAAAGCGCACCGCTCGCGCGGCCGGAATTTAAACCGGGCGACGTGGTGTTACGGCGCGGCGAAAAACATGAAATTACCCAAGTCACCGAGGCCGCTGGCCTGCGCACTTACCAGTGCGGCGAGGTGCAATTTAGCGAGGGCGAACTCGACGATCAACAGGCCGCAGGCGAAGCGGATGAGCGCTTAATCGCCGGAAGACTGGACACTAATTTGCGCTACGCGCTGCGGGTTGAGGCACTGGAGCGCCGCGCGAAGCTGCGCTCTTCGGTTGCCAATGGTTTGTATTCGGCAAAAATCTCGCTGCTTAAACATCAGCTGCAGGTGGTGGATTTAGCACTGAAGCAACCGGAACCTCGGATGCTGCTTGCCGACGAAGTGGGCTTAGGCAAAACCATCGAAGCAGGAATCCTTGCCACTGAGTTGATTCAACGTGGCCGTGGACAACGAATTTTGGTGATCACGCTCAAAAGCATGCTGACACAATTTCAAAAGGAATTATGGAGCCGTTTTTCAATCCCACTGGTTCGACTTGACTCTGTCGGTCTGCAGCGCGTCAGAAACAATATACCGAGTAATCACAATCCATTTAATTTTTATGATCGCACTATCATTTCCATCGATACCCTCAAGAACAATCTTGAGTACCGAAATTATCTGGAAAATGCATGGTGGGACATCATCATCATTGACGAGTGCCATAACGTGGCAGCTCGAGGTAATGAAGATGGCATGTCGCGTCGTGCCAAACTTGCTCGCATGCTGGCGGGCCGCTCCGATACGATGATGTTGCTTTCGGCAACGCCGCACGACGGCTCCGCTCGTAGCTTTGCCTCCTTAATGAGCTTGTTAGATCCAACCGCCATCAGCGACCCGGATGATTACAGCCCGGATGACTTCCGCGATAAGGGCTTAGTAGTTCGTCGCTTCAAAAAAGATATTCGCGATCAAGTCACCGAGGACTTTCAGGAACGTGTCACCGAAAACCTCAGGCAGAATGCATCTCCCGAGGAAGAACATGCTTATCGGGCCTTACTCGATATTCCCTTTACGCAGAAAGGCGAACACAGGGCGGGCAAGCAACAAGAATTGCAGCGTGTGGGCATGCAGAAGGCCATGTTCTCCAGTCCCTTCGCTGCGCTAGATTCCACTGAACGTCGCATTGCACTTTTGCAAACCAACAAAAGCATTACTACCGACGAAAATTCGGAAATCATTGCCTTACAAGAATTTGCAATAACGCTAAGAAATATCGACGCGGCAAGCTTCAGCAAATTCCAGCGTTTGGTAGGTCGCTTGAAAGATCCGGCATTCAATTGGAAGCCTTCGGACCCTTCCGATCGCCTGGTTATATTTTCCGAGCGGATTGAAACCCTAAAGTGGTTGCAAGATTCACTCCCCGGCATCATGGGCATGAAAGCCAACCAATTCGAATTGCTTCACGGCGGCATGACCGATACCGAGCAGCAAGATATCGTTGACCGCTTTGGGCGAAAAGACGATGCCATGCGAGTTCTGCTCTGCTCCGATGTGGCATCAGAGGGTTTGAACCTCCATTACTTCTGCCATCGCCTCGTACACTTTGATTTGCCATGGTCGTTAATGGTTTATCAACAGCGCAACGGCCGTGTCGATCGCTATGGCCAAACCCATCAGCCCCGTATCATCTATTTGTCCACCGAGACCACAGTTGAACGAATAAAGGGCGATTTGCGAATCCTAGAGATATTGCAAACAAAAGATGAGCAAGCCTACAAGAACCTGGGCGATCCAGCCTCATTTCTTGATGTTTTTGATCCGGACAAGGAAGCAGCGAAAGTTGCCGAGTTCATGGCTGCAAGTACCAGTCCTCAGCAATTTGAAGCAATCATCGATACCGCCCAGGCTTCGACTGAGCAGAGTTCTAATGAAGAAGAGGATGAAAATGGCGACTGGCTACTTCAGCTCTTTATGCCGGCGGATCCCGGCAAAACGACCAAACCTGCAACCAAATCAAGCACCGAATCGATTGATGAAACGATCAGCCTGTTTGGAACTGCAGAACTCAACGGTGACTATGCCTTTGCTAAAACAGCATTGCAGCAACTCTCCATTCCTACGCCAATTGCAAGTTTTACACCAGATGATGTAAGCAAAACCATAACGCTATCCGCACCAAGGGATTTGCAAGAGCGCTTGCGTGTAACGCTACCAATGGAAGTACGGGATGCAAATCATCGCTATGCTTTGTGTGCCGATAAAAAAAGTATTGTTCAAGCGATTGATGAGGCTCGGCAAGCAAAGGCCGATGAAGAAAGTTGGCCTAAATTACATTATCTCTGGCCCCAGCATCCGATTATGGATTGGCTGTCTGATCGCGTACTCACTGCTTTTGGTCGACATCGCGCTCCTGTCATTCAATGTCCGCAATTGCTGGATGGCGAGCAGGCCTTTATTCTGATGGGCCTCATCCCAAATCGCAAAGGCCAACCACTTCTGATCGATTGGCAAGTAGCAGTTTTTAATGCTGGCCAATGGACTCTACAAGCATTTCCGGATTTTGTTGCTCGCACCAAACTAAAGGCGGGCACACTGGCCAATCGTAACCAAGGCATCGATACCTCTGACCTGCAAGCCAATTTGCCTGGCGCCGTAGCAGCCATGAAGCATCATATGGTTTCGTTGCAGGAAAAATTTGCTGCCGATATGACCGAACGCTTATCAGGTACGCTCGCTGATCTCGAACGCCTACAAGGTAAGCAATTTGAACAATTGGAATTGCGTCTGGAGAAGAACCAGCAAGGTGAACAAATTAAGAAATCAAAACGCGAGCAACGCACGCAACATATTCGCAAAGTCTTTGATGAGTACCGTCAATGGGTGCAAGACACCATGACCACCGAACCCCAGCCCTTCATCCAGGTGCTGGCTGCTGCATTGCGCTGAAGCCGAGCAACGAACGAGAGAACCCCTAAATGTCCGTCGCCCAAACCGTCCAGAGCTTTACAGGCATAGCCAACGAAAATGAGTTTTATGGTCACCACTACCTTGCCGAAGTATTCAAGGGCGATATCCGTGCCTTGATTGAATCGTGGCAAGCCACTGAGGATGCCGCCACTGATGAAAATCGAGCAGACTCCCGAGCACCCTTCAAGCGATTGGGCGGCCTAGGCGGAAAATGGTTTGCCGGACTTAACAGTCATAACAAATTGCGCGACGAAGCCGAATTAATCCAAAGCCATCTGCAATTGCATTCTCCGCTTTTCGAAGCCCTTGGCTATAAGCTCAATCCAAAAGAGATTGAATTGCAAGGCGGCATGCCGATTCCCATTTGGGCTGCTTATGGCGAGCCTCATCAGGCACCAACACTGCTTATCGTTCCTGCCTATGAGCCGGATCGTGAGGACGAAGAGACACTGGATCAAAAATTGACCCCTGCACACTATAGTGGGCAAGAGATTCCGAAAGCGTTTAAAAAACTAAACTGGCTGGAAATCATTTCAGAAGCACTCTTTGGCACAGACCAGCCGCCCCGCTACATCATCTTGGTTGGCTTCAAAGAGTGGTTACTACTCGATCGCTACAAATGGCCAAATAATCGTCTGTTGCGGTTCGACTGGACTGAAATCCTCGACCGTAAAGAAACGTACACGCTTCAAGCTGCTGCCGCCCTGCTACATCACGACAGTCTGGTGCCGAACCAAGGGGCAAGTTTGCTCGATGGTCTCGATGAGAATGCCCACAAGCATGCCTTTGGTGTTAGCGAAGACCTGAAATACGCCCTCCGCGAAGCCATTGAGCTTTTAGGCAACGAAGCAGTTCAACAACTACGGCAAAAAGCCCAAGCCAACAAGCAAGGTTTTTATTCGGGCAAAGATGCGGTGGATGCTGGTGACTTAAGTCTGGAATGTCTACGCCTGGTCTATCGCCTGCTCTTTATGTTCTACATAGAAGCCCGCCCAGAGCTGGGCTATGTGCCCATCCAAAAAAGCGAAGTTTATGCAAAAGGCTATAGCTTGGAATCGTTGCGTGACCTGGAATTAACCCAGCTCAATACACCGACTGCACGCGACGGCAAATATTTTGATGCCAGCTTGCGTCGGTTGTTTTCACTGATTGGCCAAGGTTGCGGAAGTGCCGCTCAACAAAGCGTTTTAGCTGGCAGTGTAAAAGAAGCTTTTGCATTGGCTCCACTCGATAGCAAACTCTTTGACACCAACGCTACGCCTTTACTGAATCAGGTTACTTTTCCAAATTATGTTTGGCAGCAGGTTATTCGCCTGATGTCGCTTTCGAAGGGCAAACACAAAGGCCGCGTCAGCTATCAGTTACTATCCATCAATCAACTGGGTGCCGTTTACGAAGCACTGCTCTCCTATCGCGGCTTTTTTGCCCCCGAGGATTTGTACGAAGTTCAACCGGAACCTAAAAAGCTCGCCAAAGTAACTACTGAAGAAAGCGATGACGAAGATGGCGAATCCGAAGCGGGCGGCGGTAGTACCGACATTATGGACAGCGCCTGGTTCGTTCCGGCGAGCCGCATTGGCGACTATAAGGCGAGCGAACGTGTTCATGATACAGACGAAAATGGCAACAAAAAACTACGTAAGTACGCACGCGATACTTTTATCTATCGGCTTGCCGGCCGCGACCGCCAGAAGAGTGCCAGCTATTACACACCGCAGGTGCTTACCCGCTGTTTGGTGAAATATGCACTCAAAGAACTACTGAAAGACAAAACAGCTGACGATATTCTGACCCTTACTGTGGTCGAACCGGCCATGGGCAGCGCCGCGTTCTTGAATGAAGCCGTCAATCAATTGGCCGAAGCATATTTGGAACGAAAGCAAGCGGAGCTGAAGCGTCGCATTCCGCACGAGCAATACACCATCGAGCTGCAAAAAACCCGGATGTATATTGCCGACCGTAATGTGTATGGCGTCGATTTAAATCCCATCGCCACCGAACTGGCGGAAGTCAGTCTTTGGTTGAATGCGATTTACGGTGAACCATCGGAACCCGGCCAACTGCCAAAACCTGCCCGCGTGCCCTGGTTTGGTTATCAATTATTTGCCGGCAATAGTTTGATTGGTGCAAGACGTGAAGTCTTTGCAAGCAGCCTGCTTAAAAAAGGAAGCAAGCCAGCCTGGTACGATCAAGCCCCTCGTAGGCTCGACCCGCAAAAGCCGGATCGCAAAGCAAACGAGGTCTATCACTTTTTGCTGCCTGACAACGGCATGGCCAACTACACTGACAAAGTAGCCAAGCAACTTTACAAAGAAGATTTTGAAAGACTTAAGCAGTGGCGTGCAGCCATGACCAAACCGCTCGAAGCCCACGAAATTCTTCGCCTGCAGAACCTTTCCGATGCCATTGATCAATTATGGGCTGAACATGCAAAGCAAGTAGAAGTGGATCGAGTTCGTACAGAAGACCCCTTGGCGCTATGGCCTGCAATTTCTACCAATGAAAGTCTAAGCTCACGCGCCAATAAAGAGGCCATTCGCACCAAAGGCTTGCTTAACGAGGATGACGACTACGCCACGCCCTATCGCCGCCTTAAATTAGTGATGGATTACTGGTGTGCTCTGTGGTTTTGGCCAATCACCGAAAGCGCCGCACTGCCTAGTCGGGAACAATGGTGGTTGGAGATTGGCGCCATTCTTGAAGGCAATATTGTCGATCTGGCACCACAGTCGCAATTAGACTTTACCGAGGCGCCTGTTGCACAACAGATGGTGCCTGAGGTTCAAAACACGCTATTTGGTGCGGTACAGCCGGTATTGGAAAGCAATACATCCCAACCCAACTTACATGACAAGTTTGGCCAATTACGCATCAGCAAGTTGCGTCAGCATTTCCCAAGAGTTGCAACCGTTGAAGCCATTGCCAAAAAGCGCCGCTTTATGCATTGGGAACTGAGCTTTGCCGATGTGTTTGCTAGACGCGGCGGTTTTGATCTGGTGCTGGGAAATCCGCCTTGGCTGAAGGTGGAATGGAACGAAGCCGGCATCCTGGGTGAGGCCAATCCGCTGGTGGCCATTCGCAAGCTGAGCGCGACCGAACTGGCGCAACAGCGCAGCGCCGCCTTTGTCCAGTTTTCCGCGCTTCAAGCCGACTGGACTAGCGAGCTGGAAGAAGCAGAAGCGACGCAGAACTACCTCAACGCTCAACAGAACTACCCGTTGCTTAAAGGCGTACAGACCAATCTCTACAAGTGCTTCATGCCTGTGGGCTGGATGCTGGCTGGACAGAGAGGCGTGGTTGGCTATTTGCACCCAGAAGGGCCGTATGACGATCCTAAGGGCGGGGCGCTTCGGCAAGCGGTGTATGCACGCTTGCGGGCGCATTTTCAGTTTCAGAACGAATTCAAACTATTCGAGATTGGCAACCGCAACAAATTTGGTATCAATATCTATAGTGCCGCTCAGGAATCACCGGAGTTTGATCTACTGGCGAACCTATTTAGTCCGATCACTGTTGATGCCTGCTACATGCATGATGGCTCTGGTCTCGCTGGAGGTATTAAGAATGATGCAGACGAATGGAATACGTCTGGCCACGCAGACCGCATAGTTCGTGTTGGCGATGCTCAATTGACTATTTTTGCCCAGATATACGACGAACCGGGCACGCCGTCTCGACGCGCACGTCTTCCGGGGCTGCACGCAGGAAGGCTTTTCAGCGTTTTGGCAAAACTTGCTGCTTATCCCCATCGATTGGCTGACCTGCGTGATGACTATTACCCAACCGTAATGTTTGACGAAGCTTACGCACAAAGTGACGGAACGATTGTCCGAAACACCAATCGTACCGCACCTTTCGTAGCTATTCCGGAATCGCTGGTGTTGTCAGGCCCACATTTTTTTGTAGCAAATCCGAGCTACCAAACCCCGAAAGCTATTTGCCCGACCCACCGTGCTTACGATGGACTCAACCTAGAAACTCTTCCCGACAACTACCTTCCACGCAGCAATTACCTTCCGATGAAAGACCGCGGCGACTACGCTAACCGCACGCCGCGGGTCAGTTGGTCTGAGGCCGAAACACTGATGCTGCCTTGGGAACAACTAACCGCCGACGAGCAAACTGAACACGCCAACCAGAAGGGGCAGGCGGTTGCAGTGCAACGCTGGAGGCAGAAACGGGTGACGGAGTATTTTCGATACTTCCAACGACGCAGAATTAGTACCAGTATGGAACGGACTTTGATTTCTATCGTGGCGCCGCCGGGAACCGCGCATATCAATCCAGTTCTCTCGTTATCTTTCAAGCGTCCGTCAGTTCTTCTGAGCTTTGTAGGGTTGACTCATTCCCTACTATATGACTTTTTCGTGAAGTCTACGGGGCTAGGCGACCTCCGAGATTCAACCATTTCTTGGCTTCCGTTTTTGGAGCTAAAGCCAGTATTGATTCGTGCAGCTACTCTTAACTGCGTTACCACCCACTACGGTCCGCTCTGGGCTGAAGTCTGGGACGCCCTCGAAAAGTCGGCGCTGGCGGGACGACACCCCTTCACCGCACAAACCTGGAGCCAGCCCGACAACCCCCGCTTGCCACAGGACTTCTTCGCACAACTCACTCCCGAATGGCAACGCCACTGCGCCCTCCGTACCGACTACGCACGCCGTATGGCGCTGGTGGAAATTGATGTGCTCGTGGCGCAAGCCCTCAGCCTGTCAATTGACGAACTTCTGCTCATCTACCGCGTGCAATTCCCTGTAATGCAAGGCTACGAACGCGACACCTGGTACGACATCACCGGGCGCATCATCTTCACCAACAGCAAAGGCCTCGTCGGTGTAGGCTTGCCACGCAAGGGTAGCCGCACCACCGCCGACGTTACCTACACCACCCCCGACGGTAGAAGCAAAACCGGCAACTTCGGCTGGGACGATATCCGGCACATGCAGGAAGCCGGCGCTCTGCCCGCTGGCAGCACTGTCACCACAACAGTGATTGACGACACCCAACCCGGTGGCCCGCAAACCCGCACCCGAACCTACACCGCTCCTTTTGAACTCGCCAGTCGCGAGGCCGACTATCGAATCGCCTGGGAATTTTTTGCTGCGCAGGAGCCGTCCGATGTATGACCATAATTGGACGCGCAAACTGACCCTGCCCGTGAAGATGGTCGATGGTCAGTGGGAATTTCTGCTTGGCGGTGCTGTGCCAGTAAAAGATGGAACGGTGGCCGAATTGAGCGTGCCATTAGATCGGATCACAGATGCTGAATTTGCAAAAAGAGTGACTGCCGAAAGTACGATAAAAGTGTTGCCAGCCAGTTCGACTTTATATGTGGCGCTGAGCGACCGTGCCAGCGTCATGCAGTCCGCAAAAAAATTTAAGGATCTGGCGATCGATCTCGAATATTTCCCTGGCGATTACGCACGGTTTGTTCCGATCACGATAGGACCTCCCACTGAACAGCAAATCAAACAACGTGGATTGTTTGAAGCAAACAAAGTGGGTGGCTTGTTCCTGCGTCAGATTGGACTGGATCGCATCGAAATATTGAGCAGTTCGATCAAGCTACCCGATGGTTTTGATCCTCCCTTCGCGCAAAGCCTGAACCATGCGTTTACGCTGCTTTCGGAGCGTTACGAAACTCATCGTCTTTCGCATACCGGCAATGTTTATACGAGCATGTTCTACCAGGAAAGTAATGATCGCTGGTATCCGCTGGACATGCTTCGCGAAGGTGTGCGGGCCGATGCAGAGCGACAGGTAATTTACACTGCTTGGGCTGAACTCGAACGCCTGTTGGGTTTTAGACCAGTTAGACGTGCCCGGTCAGGCAAGAAATCATTTCGCAAGAACGATCAGGAGCCGGATTCGCAAAGCGATTCTGGTATCCTTTGAGCACCTCGCACAAGGAGTCTTTGATGTGTACCTTCTACGCTCATCCGGCCACTGGAGATAATCAATAATGGCATCACAATATCTTGCCCGCCTTAAACCAGAAGAGCGTCAAGCGCTCATCGCCAAATTGTATTCGATGCAGAGTGGCCAATGCTTCATTTGTGATCAGCCAATCGATTTGAAGATCCATAAAGACACGCTGGATATTGACCATGTGATCCCGCTCACTGATCGCGGCAAGGATGACCCGGTCAATTTCGCCTTAGCCCATGCCAGTTGCAACCGATCTAAACAGGCATCCAATCTTGAAGTTGCTCGGGTACTGCATCGCTTCAAATTGCTCAAGGAAAAGCTGGTTGCGGAAAACCGCAGTCCGAATCTTGGCGACTTGCTGAAAAGTGCGGGTGGCGGAAACCATCAGCTTAACTTTAGATTGGAAGCGGATAAAATCACCTTCAGCATGCCTGAGCTGGGTGACAATACGCTGCATTCCGTGCCCGTTTATATGGATGATTTAAGCGGTTTTCGATTCTTCTTCGCCCGCTTCCCAATTCAATATCTGGCGCATGACGACCATATCAACCCGCGTTCTATTGGTCCAAACATCTCCAAACTGGTCGAGGAGTTCTACAAGAAACGACCGCAATTGCACGTGCCGCTGGCTTGGATACATAGCGAAGGCGGCAAGTGCGCCATTCATGTTTTCGACGGACAACATAAAGCAGCGGCGCAAATAATGCTTGGTGCCAAGGCATTGCCGGTCCGCGTTTTCATCAATCCCGATCCGGATACGCTGATCACCACCAACACCAATGCCGGCACCACTCTCAAGCAGGTTGCCTTCGACAAATCCGTTCAAAGGCATCTTGGCAGCACACTTTACCAGGATCGGATTCAGCGCTTCCTAAAAGAAACTGGCCGCGCGGAGGACGATTTGAGCTTTTCCGAGCGTGACCTGGTCAACCACTTCAAAGGCCAAGCGAAAGAGATCAAACGTTACATTCTGGATGCGGTGCGTAATGGCGTGACCTCGGATCCCGACAACAAGCTTCGCGATTACATAGATTTTGGTGGACGCGGCAAGGAATCGCCACTGTCATACAGCACGATAGAAAAAACTTTCTATTCCTTCTTTATTTTCCAGGAAGTGCTAGAAACGCCGATCAACTACCGAGCAGAAGAGGACGAGAATCCCCGTATTATCGAGTGCAACCAGATTTTACGATTGATGAATTTGATTGCGGAAGTGTTGTATGTGGACAAATTCGATCCTGATGTTGGCACCGACAAGATTGAAAGCAGGCTGCAAAAGGGCGAAATACCCAAGCTCGACCATCTGCGTGCGTTCCGCATGAGCAAGGAAGAAATTATCTACAACTGGTTGCAATTGGTTGGGCAGGTGGCGCGCACCTACTTCATAACGCTGGGTAAACCAGACCCCAAGGATCGCTTGTTCCAAGTGCCGTTTCCGGACCAGGTGTGGGAAAACATTCGCAAGTTTCTAGACAACCTCGTTGTCATGCCGCTTTGGGTGAATATCGACATGTCGGAAACCATCTTTGGCGGCAAGCAAAACAACGGCTTCTGGAAAACTGTCTTTGAAACTGGCCGAACACCGCAGGGCATGGAAGTGTTGGCAAAACCGATCAATTTAATTGAAATGATTAAGTAATGGAACTTTCGGGTCAGCTACTGTTGGGATATACATCATTGCGGTTTTGTGTCCACACAAATGCTTGTTGACGAGCGCCCTGCCCTTCTTGTTGGTGAACGTCATTTTTACTGGCCAGCGTTAGAGACAAATGCCGTAGCGCCCTATATTTATTAAATACATAACCTGGAATTTAACAATGAAACCCAAGTTTGGCTCACAACTACTGACCTTACCCCAAATATTCGATGGCAATCTGTTCAACGTCCCGGATTACCAGCGGGGCTATGCTTGGACCGAAACCGAGGTTAAAGCGTTGCTGGAAGACATTGACCATCTTCTTCTAACCGAAGGACAAGGCTCGCACTTCACCGGCACCTTGGTGGTTAACAACGTAGCGGACGATATGCGCTTTGATATTGTTGATGGGCAACAGCGGCTAACCAGTATCGTCATATTGATGCGCTGCCTACGTGCAGTATTGACTAACACAGGATTAAGCGAACTTATCGCTGAACGCTATCTCAAACGAGGGCCGCTCGGAAATGAAATCCTGGTACTGCAGCTCGGCACAGATAGTCGCGAGTTCTTCGAACGTGTGGTGCTTGGTGATGACAGTACAAATCAACTACAACCCACCCTTGCCGCCCACCAGAATATGGAACAGGCAAGAAAAACCATTGAAACATGGCTAAAAACAAAGGATGCCACCTTTGCAGAAGGGCTTATACCCGTTTTGGAATCCCGTTTAGGGCTACTGGTGTACAACCCCAATGAAAGTGCCGAAGTGGGCATCATGTTCGAAGTCATCAACAATCGGGGCAAAAATCTTAGCCAGCTCGAAAAGGTAAAAAATTACCTTATTTATACCGCAACTAAATTGGGGGCTAACAGCACCCGCGAAAAAGTGAATAGCCGATGGTCTTCAATATTAAAAAACCTTCATCTGGCACACCACACGAGTGATAAGCAGGAGGATAGCTTCTTGCGCTCGGCTTCTATTCTTCAGTTCTCCTTGAATAAAAACGATAGTGGCGATGTCTATTATATGCTGCGGACTAAATTCTTACGGATTGAAAATGTGCTTGCAGACAAGACAAGCAGGGAAGCTGCAATAACGCAAATCGAGTCTTTCGTCGAATTATTGGAGAAAGCATCCCACTGGTATGCCGTGTTATATGGAAACCTACACGAAGGACTTGACAAGAAAATTGCTGCTGCCATTGAAAGAATTTATGCTCAACAGCAACATGCGAACATCATGCCTATACTTCTGGCTGTTTTGATTCGCCACGGTGGCAACCATAAATCAGACGGGACTCTAGTGCGACTGCTGGAACTCATCGAGAAGATAAATTTCCGCGTTCATATAGCCCCAGGAATCACCTATAGAACTGACTCAGGACAAGGCATGCTATATGGTGTGGCGGCAAAATATCACAACCAAAATGCAGTTTTTGAATTTGAGCCTGGACATACGGACAGCAAAGGTAACACTGAAATCCAGCTGGAATACAAGCTTGTCAGATTTGCACTTGAATATGCTACTGATAGCAATCTAGAAAATAGCATAGTGCTTGATGACGACGACAACCAGTTCGATTTTTATCAGTGGTCTGGATTAAAGTACTTCCTGATTTGTTACGAAGCCTCACTCAATGAAAGCAAAACAGTTAAGTATGGTCAGATTTTAAGCCCGCGTAGCAGCATGAAAACTGGTGATTATTATTCCGTCGAGCATATTTGGGCAACAAAGCATGAACAGGACATCTACGACGGAATCATTGATAGTCATTGCAAGAGAAGGCTAGGTAACTTCATGCTTCTCGAACTTAACCTAAATATCATCGGTAGCGCTGGTGATTTAAAATCCAAAGTTACTTTATATAGCGGAAAATCAAAAAATAATGTGAATTCAGAAAGAATTCCTGCTCAGCCATCGGAGATGGCACAGGTACGTGAACTGATCAAAGATGCCAAAGGTGCATTGAGCAATATAGATTCTGCTGCATTTGCGGACAAGCGAAGAAGACCATATCGAGAAATTCATCGTGATATTTCAGAGAAACGGGAAAAACGCTTCAAAACATTTATAGTAAAACAATGGTCTCTGAAAGAATATCGGGGCTACCATGAAGCATTGAAAGCATTAAGAAACAAAGATGATGATTGATGAAATTGATTGACGCTAATTTTGAAATGCACCTGAATTATGCAATTCCAGAAATCCCAGCACCTTTTATATTACCCAGACGGACACAGTAAACCCTATGCTTCCTTCCCTACTTGCCCGTGAAATTCAAAATGGATTGAAGCACTTTCTAACAACGGGTTTCGAACCTTCTGACCCTCTGTTCGCCGGAGTAATGCAGCGCTTTACAGAAGACGAAGCTCGCTGGATGAAAGGGCCCTATGTGCAATTGGGGTTACCATTCCGCACTGGCACATGCGGCAAGAGTTTCTTTAAAACCTTCGAAACCGAGTTTCCTGGCCACGTTCACCAAGAAATTGCTTGGCAGCGACTGTCGTCTGAAGGCGCGGCCGCCAGCACATTGGTTGCCACGGGCACGGGCAGCGGTAAAACCGAATGCTTTCTTTATCCGGTTCTAGACCATTGTGCTCGCGTTAGGAATGAAGGCAGCAACGGCGTTAAGGCACTGGTGATTTACCCAATGAATGCATTGGCATCTGATCAAGCCAGGCGATTTGCACAAGTCATCGCGGAGACACCTGCCTTCAAGGGATTACGTGTTGGTTTATTTGTCGGTGGACGCTCAGGAAAAGATGGCCGTGGTGAGATGGCGATGACCGAGACCAGTGTCATCACTGATCGAGAAACACTACGGAAAGACCCACCTGACATCCTGTTGACCAACTACAAAATGCTCGACTATTTGCTGATTCGCCCAAAAGACCGAAAACTCTGGGCGAAAAACAGCGAAACCACTTTACGCTACGTAGTTGTGGACGAACTTCACACCTTTGACGGCGCGCAAGGCACGGATTTGGCATTGCTCCTGCGCCGATTGAGAGCAAGACTTAAAACGCCAGAAGGCCTTTTAATTTGCACTGGTACATCCGCCACATTGGGCGGGAATTCCGACACAGCACCCTTGCGTGAGTATGCAAGACAAATTTTCGGCGTAGCGTTTCCACCCGAGTCTGTGGTTACTGAAAACCGACTCAATGAAGCCGAGTTTATCGGCGATAGCGCCATCGAATACGTATTTTATTCAAGACCAGACTTGGAACAGTTGCTGGATGCTGATCAATATTCATCACAACAAGAAGCCGTGCTGGCCTGGTTTGGATTGTTCTTTCCTGAAGCGCCCAAGCCCGACAATGTTGATGACATAGCATGGCGAAGCCAATTAGGCGCCTTGCTTAAAAGGCATCTTCTTTTCGTCAATCTGTTAAAACTGATTAAAGGTCGCATCGTTGATTTGAACGAGCTGCAGCAACAAATGCAAGGGCCTCTACCAGAGAACGCAAGATCGCAAATTTCTAAAATATTGGATGCCTTATTGGTGCTGGTCGCCTGGGCTCGCGATTCAGCAGGGCGACCGCTGGTAACACTCAGAGTACAGTTATGGGTAAGAGAGTTGCGCCGCATGGTGGCCCAAGTTTCTGGCGACACCCTTAACATTGAATTACGTGCTGATAGCGATGTTGTCCGCGAACCCGGCAAAATTTATTTACCCTTGTTGCAATGCGCCGATTGTCATACGACGGGCTGGCTTAGCCGCATGCCCAGTGGGCAGAATAAAGTGGCGACAGATCTGGATGAAATCTATAACACCTGGTTTTCGCATCAACCCGAAGCTTTACGGCTTTATGCAAAATCTGGCCTAACCCGCCCCCTTTGCGACGGCATTAATCAACGAATATGCATTCAGTGTGGCCAACTACAAAGCGGCCCCGGTGATTGCAGTGCCTGCGGACACTCGGAATTAGTCGATGTTTTTAGGGCAACAGCTACCCGCTCCACTATGACGAAAGCAGGGCTGACACATGTTTGGCATGATCCCACCTGCCCTGCCTGTGGAAGTAAATTTAGACAGGTTTTGTTGGGCGCCAGAAATACCACGCTGGGTAGCATCAACATTGAGCAAAGTTGGGCGAGCCCGTTTAACGACGACAAGAAGCTGATTGCATTTTCTGATTCAGTTCAAGACGCCGCCCATCGTGCGGGATTTTTTACTGCGCGCACTTACTTAAACACGGTGCGCACAGGGCTAGCGCAGGTAATTGATCTTGTAGCCAAGCCGCAATGTTCATGGACGACTTTCCTTGATCAAGCTGCACAGCTTTGGCTCGCTGAGGAATCGCCACTCAACATGCCGGTAGAACGTTTTGTATCGGAATTTATTGGCCCTAATATGATGTGGCAGCACGATTGGGCGAAGTCCCTGCAAGAATTAGACAGCCTGCCCAAAGATAGCCGTTTGCCGACACGGGTTCAGAAGCGCCTTTCATGGCAAGCATTTGCTGAATTCACCTACTTAAGTCGCAAGGGTAGAAATCTCAATTCCATTGGCAAAGCAACACTTGCTCCAGTGCTTGCGGATATCGAGCGTGCAGCAGAGTCGATGCTGCCAGATCTACATGAGAAGTTCGGAATTCGTCATGCTGATAAACGTACAACCGTGCAATGGCTTTGGGGATTTGTCTGTCATTTGCGCCAACGTGGTGCCATTGCTCACCCCGAGATGAACGCCTATGCCAAAGATGGCAATTTCTATGCGTTTAGCAGAACCTCAGGACGTGCGGAATGGTTGCCGGTCATGGGCGATCGCTCTCCTCACCCCGTGTTTCTCTCAATGGGAAGTGACAAGGGCTTTGATCAACTGATCAATGCGCAAGCTCATACGTTCTACCAAACCTGGTTGAGTGCAACTTTGGGAGCGGATGGATTGCTGCCAGGAAAGGCAGATACTGAGTTATACGCTTTGGCAATTGATGCCCTATTACAAGAAAAGCTCTTGCTGCGTATCGCTGGCCCTCATGCGGATGTTGTTTGCTTAAATCCCGAGGCTTTGGTGTTGGAGACCCGAGTAGTCCGCTTGGTCTCAGCACTAGGAAAACGTAGTCTGGTGGTGCCTGCGGATTCGGCAGAAGCATTATTGGGAATGCCATGCCTCGACGCACCACAGGAAAATTACACCTTGAAAGCGGATGCTGGCGGTTGGTTGGCAAATCGCTTTAGCCGAGGAGATTTGCGTCGCGTATTTTCAGCCGAGCACACCGGTTTATTGCAACGTGACCAGCGTGAAGCTCTGGAACTAAGGTTCAAGGCTAAGAAGCCGCATCCTTGGTACGAGAATTTATTGTCTGCAACGCCGACACTGGAAATGGGTGTCGACATTGGTGACTTATCATCTGTGCTGCTCTGCTCGGTTCCACCTAATCAAGCCAGTTATTTACAGCGGATAGGCCGCGCAGGGCGTCGTGACGGCAATGCTTTCACCACAACGCTTGCCGATGGTGCCAGCCCGCATGATTTGTATTTTTTCGAAGATACCAACGAGATGTTGCAGGGAGAAGTGGTGCCTCCGGGCATTTTCTTGAAAGCTGCAGAAGTATTGCGTCGTCAAATGTTTGCGTTCTGTCTCGATGAGTGGGTGGGATCGGGCATTGCCGACACTGCTCTACCTGATAAAACCAAAGAAGCACTCGATGCAAGAGATAGCCTGGATTTAACGCGCTTTCCGTACACATTCCTGGATTTCATCCTGGCGAACGAAGATCGTCTATTGGAAAGTTTTAAAGAACTACTGGGTGACGATATTGATGAGCGTGTAGCCGGCAGATTAAAAGGGTTCATGCTCGGTACCGATGATGGTGACGGCCTGCGGCTTCGCCTGAGCAAATTGCTGGAAGAACTGGCCAAGGAACGCAAAACATATCGTGACCGAAGGATTCAGATTACAAAGCAGATCGCTGCCATCAAGGCACGACCTCAGGACGAAGCGACCAAGCTGGATATTGATCATTTAGAGCGGGAACGGCAGAAAACCATTGAACTGGCTAAAGAGATTAATCAGCGTGAGCTGCTAAATACGCTGACTGATGCGGGCATGATCCCGAACTATGCCTTCCCTGAGGCGGGCGTAGAATTGAAGTCCTTGTTGTGGCGTAAAAAGGGCGCTGATGATCCTGATAATGCTTCGTCTTACATCCCACTTCCAGCAGAAAGCTATGAGCGCCCAGCGATGTCGGCTCTTTCTGAGTTCGCCCCGGAAAACGTGTTTTATGCGAATCAGCGCAGAGTAGAAATTGACCAGATCAATGTCAGTCTTTCCTTGCTCGAGATGTGGCGCCTGTGCCAATCCTGCCAACATATGGAAAATCTTGAAATACATGCCGACAGCCACGGTGCGTGCCCCCGATGTGGGGACCCTATGTGGTCAAATATTTCACAAAAGCGCCAACTACTGAGATTTAAACAGGCAATTGCCAATAGCAATGACACCGAAGTACGGATCGACGATAGTGCCGAGGACCGTGAACCTAAGTTCTATGTTCGCCAGTTATTGGCCGACTTTGAGACATGGGATATTAGTGACGCCTTTCGCCTGAAAACCCCCGACCTGCCGTTCGGCTTTGAATTTATTGAGCGTGTTGTATTTAGGGATGTGAACTTTGGCGAACCCACCAAACCAGGTGAATCCTATTCGGTTGCGGGCCAACAAAAGCCCCGCCCTGGCTTCAAACTCTGCAGACATTGCGGCCAGATTCAACGAGCTCCGCGCAATGCACGTGAGCGTGAACAAGCGCAGTTCCACGCATTCGATTGCGAGAAGCGTGGCAGTGACGATCCTGCCAACATCATTGACTGCCTGTATCTCTATCGCGAATTCACGTCTGAAGCGCTAAGAATTCTGGTTCCCTATACGAAATCCGGCGTTGATGAAGCATCAGTTCAATCCTTTATGGCTGCACTGAGGATCGGACTAAAAGCCCGCTTCGGCGGCAAGGTGGATCACTTGCGTATGTTGACGCAGGAGGAAAAAGGACAAGACGGGGCGGCCAATAGGCAATACGTACTTTTATATGACTCAGTACCCGGCGGTACCGGCTACCTGCACGAGCTGCTAGCTAGCGATGCGAAAACTTTAGTAGAAGTTCTACGTTTGGCACTCGTGCAACTATCGGGGTGCTCATGTAATTCCGATCCTGAAAAAGATGGCTGCTACCGCTGCGTTTATCAATTTCGGCTTGGCAGAGCGATGGCGCTGGTATCACGCAATCGTGCTCGCGCGATCCTAGAGCAGTTAGTTGAAAACCTTGGCCAACTTGAACGGGTTGCGTCGATTGCTGATATCTACATCAACCCGAACTTTGATTCCGAACTTGAGGCGCGATTCATTGAAAGTTTGCGCCGCCTTAGTGGGCAGGATGGACTGCCTTTCATTAAACTGGTGCAAGATATTGTTAATGGCAAGTCTGGTTATTTGCTCGAAGTTGCAGATCAACGATATTGGATTGAACCGCAAGTGGACCTTGGCCCTAACGATGGTGTCAGTGCAGCAAGTCGCCCTGATTTCGTGTTGTGGCCCACCCAAACGAAATCGCCTCGTCGTCCGATTGCCATTTTTTGTGATGGCTGGACCTATCACCAGTCTTCTACCCGAGAAGATGCGCTTAAACGAAGCGCCTTGGTTGCAAGCGGAAAGTTTTGGGTCTGGTCTGTAACTTGGGAAGATGTTCAGCTTGCCATGGATGCAAAGTTGGAAACCTCTTTAGCGGATGGACTTGAAGCCATGTGCTTCAACCCCAAAGACGCCCTGCTACCACCCTTACGAGCCATGCTTGATGAGCGCTACTGGAACCAGCATGCAATGGCTGTTCTAATGCACTGGTTAGGTAAACCTGCAAGTGACTTGAGAGATGAGCAGGTCAATAAAATAGCGCGTCATGCCGGAGCGACTGCATTTCGCATGATTCCAAACCCAATTGAGCCAACGCTTGAGATAGCCCGGCAAACCCTTTCAGATTTTTGGGAAGGCAATAAGGACTGGGCACTCGATCGCCCATCTAAAAGTCTTCCCTGCGGAAACGTAAACGATGTCTCGCTGACTTTGCGCTACTCATGGCCACGCGAGCTAGCTGACTCATCAACTAAAGTACCAATCAGTCCTGGCTTTATAATCTTTAATAACGCTTTCACTCAGAGTGATCCAGAGCGTCATTTGGCATGGAGACGCTGGCTTTGGCTATTTAATATCTATCAGACTCTTCCTGGCTTTATGTTGGCCACCCAAGCTGGATTGGATGCCCAAGATTACTCGTCACTGAAGTTAACAAATACTGCAAAACCTGGATCAAGTAATCAAGGCGCTGCGCAGGCTGCCGCGTGGGAATCCGTGATTGATCAGGCAATGAACCAGTTAGCTTCAGGGCTGCGAGACCTGATGGATTTAGGAGTAATGCCTCCAGACGACGTTGGGTATGAATTGGAACAAGCGGGCAAAGTGATTGCTCAAGCCGAGCTGGCATGGAGATCCGCAAGGGTTGTTCTATTAATGCCTGAACACGCAGACGGCATTTCTATTTGGGCTGCGAATGGATGGAAGCCGTTGGTTGCTGAAGGTAATTGGCAACACATCGTAGCCAGCGAGATTCAAGCTCTCGAAGTTAAATCTGTCGCACAACAGGAGAATCAATAATGAGTTTCAAACCAAAAGTCGCACTGGCTCAGGATTTCCTGGCGAATTTAGCGACGCTTTCATCCACAGTACAGGGCAAAGTTCTAAAGTGGGCGCTGCGGTTTCAGAGCGACCCAACATCCAATGGCATTAATTATGAACCAATCAATGCAGCCCGCGACAAGAATCTAAAATCAGTTCGCATTGATCAGGATTGGCGAGGCATTGTATTTAAACCGCCAGCCGGAGATATCTACGTGCTGATGTATGTCGATCATCATGACGCTGCTTATAAATGGGCCGAGGGAAGGCGAATTGCGGTCAATCCAACCACCGGGGCGCTTCAAGTATTTGCCGTCGAAAGCATCATTGAGCCGGCGTTAGAGCAAGTTCGTCACTCGGCTGTAGCATCCCAAACGGATGCTCAGGCCCCGACAAAAGTTAATAAGACCGTCACAAGCGGCCCAATCTTCAGCGACCTCAATGACCAAGAATTGCTGAGTATCGGTACGCCGTCGGAATTGTTGGCCCAAGTTCGGTCTATCCAATCCGAAGCTGAATTAGATGCATTACAACAGTATCTGCCGGTTGAAGCGTACGAAGGTTTGTTCCTCATTGCCGCAGGCGACTCGGTTAATGAAGTTTTGATTTCTCGTGAAACCCGTGTTGATCTCGAAGTAGATACTGACGACTTTGCTGCTGCCATAGAAACTGCTGAATCCCAGTCGCGCTTCGTTGTGGTCGCCGATGAGGAAACAATGGCGGCAATTCTAAATTCGCCACTCGCCCAATGGCGGGTATTTTTGCACCCAACACAAAGAAAGCTTGCTCAAGGTGACCGCAAGGGTTCGATGAGGGTTTTGGGTGGCGCGGGAACTGGAAAGACAGTTTTAGCTATGCATCGGGCAAAGTGGCTGGCAGAGAACCGGACGTCGGCAGACAAAAAGGTCTTCTTCACTACGTTTACCCGGAACTTGGCTGCCGATATTGAACAGAACTTAAAAACACTCTGCACCCCAGCAGTAATGCAAAAAATTGAAGTCAAAAATCTCGACGCTTGGGTGCATGGCTTCCTACGTCGCCATAAGTACGAGCACAAGATCATTTACAACCGAAAACAGGATGAGGCAGCAGAAGCCTGGCAGCGGGCCTTAACACTTCAAGAGCCAAGCCTTAGTCTGCCAAATGAGTTCTATGAAGAGGAACTTGAACGAGTAATTCTTGCTCAAGGTGTCACCTCGCGTGACGAATATCGCATGGCAAAGCGAACTGGTCGTGGCACAGTGCTTACCCGTGGCAAAAGAGATGCCATCTGGCCAGTATTCGAAGAATACCGAACGCAACTTGCCAGCAGAAAACTCAAAGAGGTTGATGATGCCTACCGGGATGCGGCGCTACTACTTAAGGATGAACCACATCCCTATTCTTCCATCATCGTAGATGAAACACAGGATTTTGGGCCCCAGGCCCTCACGCTTATTCGGGCGATGGCGCCAGCTGCCCTCAACGACCTCTTCTTTGTGGGAGACGGCCATCAGCGAATTTACCCACGAAATAAAGCCTCAATGAGTGCCAGCGGAATCAACATTAGGGGCCGGGCTTATAAGTTGTATCTGAATTATCGGACGACCGAAGAAATTCGACGATTGGCCGTGGCGACACTTGAAGGTTGTGAAGTGGATGATCTTGATGATGGCTCAGACGAAGTGAAGCGATACAAGTCCCTTTCTCATGGAACAGCACCAAAAGTAATCGATTTCGAGCACCTTGATGAAGCCCTTGGTCACTTGCCTGAGATTCTAAACGCCAGCCTAAGTGAAGATCGATCCGTTTGCGTCATTGTTCCAACCAAACACGATGCAACTACCGTTTTCGGAAAACTGAAGGCCAAAAAGATATCTGCCACAATTCTGGGGCCCGATGAGCGTGACGTACCCGACTCAAAGTCCGTGCGTATCGCAACCATGCACCGCGCTAAAGGTTTGGAGTTCGATGAAGTGCTTCTATTAGCGCCGCGTGTAGAAGACAAGGCCGAGTCGAGATCAGACACGACGAAGCGACTAAAGTATGTGGCCATTACGCGAGCAAAAAAATTAGTGACCATAATACGATATTAATGGTTGCTCAAACTCGCAAATTCTTCATTTGCTTAATTAGGACTTCCTTTTTCATTACAATCCCTGCAAATGCTTTCAAGGTTTATCGCACAACAACCCAACCTACCCCTTCCGTGCAATGTTCAAGCAAACCACATGCCGCCATCTTATCCACCAGCCAGTTAACAGGACGATAGACATTGGGAATAGCAGCGTTTTCTTCCGCAGAAAAATACCATGCAGAAATTCTGTTCTTGTTAAACCCGCCATTTCTTGCTTGGCTACGGGCCTTGTATTGGGCTAAAAACAGGCGATATACAGATTTTTCAATACCAAATCTATCCCTTACCCAAGTAGCGACATCACGCTGATTAAAACGAAATCCCGCCTCTCTACTGCGGATAAAATGCTGGTAAACACCAATTTGCCAGAGAACTGGGTGCGCCCCATAAACCCAAGCATCAGGGTGGTAGTAAGCCAGCAATGTGCGAAGCGGCTGACTTTCAATTACTCCTAGACTTTCGGCAATTGCATCACAATCCCTATCCTTTAACTGTGAGACGCGCTGCGCAATGGCCGCTATCGAAACTATTGCTGCTAAGTCGGCCAGCTCATTAAGCAAAGGGCGTCGAAGCTGCTCACGGTATATCGCTTTGTTTTGTGTCTTTACTTCCAATGCTGTGCGAAGTGCAGCCAATTTGACCTCTTGGCGAGCCCTAGCCTCTTCAATTTCCCGATTTACCTTGTGAACATGCGCTTTGAGCTCATCACGGCTTGCCCGCCATTCCTCTGTTGCGGTTGGGCATGAAAGCCATAATCTATTTTTCGGATTATCCAGCACCTCTTGACTGAAAAATTCTATATCCAATGCTTGATTAAGTGTCACCCTCGACAGGTCGATTTCAAGCATCCGAACACCGTCCGCCTGAACCCGGCGACGCTTCAGGGCTTCTACGGCATGGGTGACCCGAATCTCGATCAGCAACTCCCCTTCTAAATCGGTAGCTGTGACATCGGGGATATAGTCGCCTCGCGCCACTTCCAACGCCGCATTGACCAACTTCATATGCCTTGTAGGATATTTTACTGGGCGTCCCAGATGATTAAAGCCCGCTGCATCCTGCAGCATTGGCGGATTGGGCATTTCCGGCTCGCCATCCCATTCAGGCAGAAAAAGTCTTAGCTGATTGGCAATCAATTGCTTGGCTACTTTGTGTATGGACGTTTCAAAGCCAGCCCGACAATCGGCATCCCGATAATGCGCAAAATGCGGCCGCCTAAAGTTACTGTCCTTAGCCTTGGCGACCAATGGATGGCCACAGGCTGGGCACATGCAGCCACAGGCTAGGCCGGTGGCAACCTCCTGAACACGAACCATACGACCTTCTTTCAAGCCAAATGGAATATGACGCTCCGCAGGCGCTTTGGATGTAATGATGTTGGAACATGGTTGGCTCATTGGGACTTTCCTCCTACACTGTTTGAATAGCCCATCTTCAGGATTTGCCATGGAAGGAAACAGCCCGAAAATACCAGAAACCCTAAATCAGGAGGTTTCAAGCCTTTGCAGCCTGCAATCATGGCTTGATTCGGAAGGAGGTAACGCTCGGGCGGCTCATGTATTTAGGGTTTTAGCCAACGCTTCCTTGCGGGCGCTGAAGGCAGGCCAAAGCCCGCCTTTGATGGAACGGGATAACCTTCGGGCACTGGTTCAAGAGATGGAGGCTGACACGTCCGAGTCGCCGACAACGAAATGGCTAATTACTCGTGATTTGTTTATATGGTGGAATTCCAGACAGTCTGCACGAACTTCGTTTTTCCTGGCGCAGGGACTAATACTGCAACCAGAGCTGCAAATCCAGGAAGGTGGCGGTAGAGGCAACCCTAGCCGCTATGGTCTGCGATTCGCACCTTTAACCCCTTTAGTCTCGGAACCGGAAAACGATCAACACGATTCAGCGGTCACACCGGGTGAAATCCACTATGAATCTGAACCCGCACGCGCCATTTTCTGGCTGCGTTGGCTGCTGCCTCCTGGAATAACCGAGCTACAATCTTGGCGCGGCCCGCTCATTGTTCTCTTTGCACTGGGCGGCATGGGCATGATTCCCTTTTTGGCGGTGCTTGCACTGGCGGCACTGAATCACCCAGGCCCATTAAGTGCTAAGGATGCTCAAGTTCTACTGGTGCTGGCACTGCTTGGGTATCTGGTCTACCGATTCATGCGCCCGTGGTTTCATCTACCTGCACGTCGTATCGTAATCGCCTCGGACTTCATGCTGGCTACAAACCAGCTGCATGGGCAACTGCAGCTCATTCGAAACAAGGAACTCAAGCGAACCGGCAGGCTTTCATTGGTGCGCTATCACAGCACATGCGCAGTGTGTGCCGGCAGGGTTGAGCTGGATGATGGTGGCCGGGAATTCCCGGAACGCATCATCGGCCGCTGCCAAGACAGCCCAGCCGAACATATATATAGTTTTGAGCCGGTGAGTCGGATGGGGGTACTGTTGAGGGCAACTTAGCAGAAACTTAAAATTTCAATCCTTTAAGGTAAATTGCAAGCTTAAAAAGTTTCTAACAATGATGGGGAGTTAAGTCACAAGTAATCATTCCAATTGAGAAATTTCATTCAAAAAATATTTTATTAATCCAAGGCTTTCTTGTGTTTCGAAATCTATGTTGAGTCGCCGGTTAATTTCTAGACCTTCCTTGTACATGGCAAGCGCTCCTTGATGATTACCCTGCTTATGTTCTATCTCCGCAAGTAAACCCATACTGATGCTCATTTTCCGATGGCTTTCTGGAGTGTCAAGCTCTTTGGCAAGTCGTCGGCTAATTGACAGACATTCTTTAATGTTGTCCAGAGCGGCAGTCAAATCGCCCCGTTCATATGTGATGTCGGCAATAAGTTCCAAACATTGACTCACAGCACGATGGCTTTCCTGTGTATCAAGCTCGTCAGCAACTCGTCGTAAGATTTCTAGACCTTCTTTGGCATTATCCAGCGCAACCGACAGATTGCCATTCACTTGTTCGATTCGTGCTATTTCAGACAAGCTGACGCTCACAGACAGACGAATTTCCGGGGTATTAATTTCCTTATCAAGTCGTTGGCAGATTAACAGAGATTCCTTACTCCTGGTCAACGCGCTCAGCAGATTGCCCTGCTCACGCTCGATACGGGCCATATTAATCAAGCTGATGTTCACATGCCGGTGGAATTCCGGGATATTGATTTCTTTAACAAGTCGTCGACTGATTTCCAGGGCTTGTTGATACCAAGTAAAGGCGGCCGACAGATTGCCTTGCGCTTGTTCGATGCCGGCCATACCAAGCATACCGCTGCAAACATCTTGATTGCTTTGGGGGGTATTGAGCAGTTTGGCAAGTCTTTGGAATATTACCAAGGCTTCCTGGCTCCTGGTCAATGCGCTCAGCAGATTGCCCTGCTCACGTTCGATGCGGGCCATATTAATCAAGCAGGTGCTAACATGCCGGTGGTATTCCGGGTTATCAATGTCTTTAAAAAGTCGTCGACTGATTTCCAGAGCTTGTTGATACCAGGTAAACGCGGCTGACAGATTGCCTTTCGCGTGTTCAATGGCAGCCATACCATGCATACTGATACAAACTTCTTCACGGCTTTCTGGGGTATTGAGCAGTTTCGAACGTCGTTGGAATATTACCAACGCCTCCTGATTCCTGGTCAATGCAACCTTCAGATTCCCATGTGATTGCTCAATAAGGGCTATGTTTTGCAGGCTGAAGCCCAGCTCCAGATTTCTTATCGTCGAATCTAGCTCTTTTGTAGTCTCAAGTTTTTGTTCGTAAATTGCATTAGCCAAGTTTAAAGTATGCGAAGTGGCCCCGGAGTAAATATACCTATCAAGCAAATAATCTAAATTATCAATAAATGTTTTAAAAGTGAATTTTGAAAGTAACCATTCCCAACCTTCTGTTATTTTGGCAAAGGTACGAATTTCTGACCATTGCCGATCAGAGTCAAATGAGCGAACCGCAAGGTAAACAAATTGGGCGTTTTGAGGGGTAAATACGCTCAGATTTAATTTAGCTTTAGCAAGATTGATTAACGTCAATTGCTCTTGAAGTGAGCCGTTAATAAAATAAAGCTTTTCTTCGCTAGTGCTTTCTTTGATGTTGCCATGTTCATCAAAACAGCTTGAAATCTGATTGGACAGCCATTCTTTAATTATGCAGTCAAACTTTTCACGCTTATCATCATAAAATTCTATGAAGTGCTGTAGCGCTACATCAGCATACAAATTATCCCTGAACTCCCTTAAATCAGAACTTTGTTCGAGTCGCGAAAGTATGGCATATGGATCTATGCATTGGTCAATATAATGGCTACTGTAGTTCTCGCCATCAAGACACTTAATAATAAGTTCAGGAATAAACCTGACACCCTGCTCAGCGCCAACAGCCAAGACATCTTGCAATTCTATTGGATCTAAGGTGTCGAATCGCTGCTTAACTCTTTTCTTTCTGTCGGTTTCAAATGAATCAACATTTCTGACACCTTTATCATTTAGAGCAGATATTGGTGTTCCATCAATAAAGTATCGAGGCTGGGCAAGTAGTTGGCCAACATTCTCCACCATAGTTAGGAAATTACCGTCTGCTTTATTACAAAGCAATTCAATGTTAGAACTAGTCAAGCCAGGTAGTTCTTGTTTGAGATATTGCTTAATATATTCATTTTCAATTTTTTTAAGTACGCGTCGGTCACTTTCAGAAAGTTCTTTAATCAATGAGCTGATTTCACGAGGAGCTAAGGTGTGAGAAGTAGGCTTGGTCTGCTCATAATATTCTCGCTCCCAATGAGTTATAACGAGCAGCAATGGCCACTTCTTCATTTTTGCTTCATAAACAAGAATCTTCAAAAATGACTGCATAAGCTCATCTGCCCAATGAGCATCATCAAGCCAAAATACTATGGGAATGGAATTTTTATCTCCAAGCAATTTTCTAAATATTTTGAGCATTTCTTCGACTTCAACATGTTCAATTAATGATTTTTGCTGAGCGAATCCTTCAAAAGCTATCCGTCTATCGATAGTGACTTCCGCTGCAGTCTTTAAAACGCCTGCTAGAAGACCTAAAAAAGGCATAGTGGCATCAAATGTTTTGCTGATTAATTCTACGCCTGAGTCCCCAAGAAAATCACTGGTAATCTTGTCAGTTATCTTCCCCTTTAGGGCTTGTAATGCTGGCGACATTTTTTGCATGATAATGTTATGAATTGCTAACTCTTGCTTGATTTCAGGAAACACGCTAGCCCTGCTTAAAGTATTTCGATCCTCCGGCCTCCATCGTGCTCCTATCCAAAGAAATTTTGGAGCACCTTTGGGTGACTGATGATTCATTTTAGGCGAGACATTTAGATTAACTCCACCATCCCCAAATTGTTCAGGCCAATAAGCAATTTCAGGTGGATTATATTTATCATCCTTAGCTATTTTGCAATACATTTCTTGTACAAGCCGAGATTTTCCGATGCCAGATTCTGAAAGTAAAGCGAGAATTTTAGGTCCGGTATAGTTTCCTTTTTCATCTTTAATTGCAACGGATTCAAATGCCCCATAAAGCCAATTTATTTCTTCTTTTCTTCCATATAATTTGTTCAAAATTTGATCCTTATATTTTTTAATATACTGGACTTTCGAGAGTTTAGTAGATTAGTGGCGATTCAGTATTTCTTCACTCACTTACTAAAATCCAGGATGGCGAATTCAAGCACGAAGTGCAACCAGCTTGTGTAAAGAATAAAAGACTTCATGCTTGCGACAGAACCTATGCTTTTTCCAGCTTGGCGATAACCATCATTTTCTCGCCATTTTTGGCGTTGCGTAGTGTGGGAGCGATTGAAAGCGCCCGTGTCATTTCCCAGTAGTCCACTCCTGGATCTAGCATCAGTCGCAAAACGCGACCATCGCTAAAGAACACACTCAGCATCCTCTGATGAGGGGCATTGGCTTTAGTAACTTCAACCACTGTTAAATCAAATCCTGTAAGTTGTTTTTTGAGGTCATTTTCACGATCAAGATCGCTCTGCCATTCCCAGTGACCGGGCCGCTCTCCAATAGAACGATCACGCACTGACATGCTGACAATTTTCACAAGACGCCTTGCAGGTGCCGTACCGCCGGTCACTCCTTTGACTAGCGCGCCTATTGCACCTGCACAATTATGGCTTCGCAAATAACGATCCCTGTACTCGATTCGTTCGACATCCTCCTTCAGCATCAGTGGCAGTGATGGATCGAGTTTTCGAAGCTCTACCAACAAAAGAGATTCAAAGAATTGCGCTTGACTGATCGGAGGGTGAGGTGCAATTTCAAAGAACTGGGCATTACCGCCAAAATTTTCGGTCAATCGAAGTTGATCTTCCGTTAGCCATTCAACACCAGCAAATGCTTGTGAACCCTGCAGCAGAATCCCAGTCTCTGTTTCGATTGCCCAAACATGATGTGAAGCACCATGAACTTCGCCAAGGGGTCGATAAACACTTTCTTCGCAGTCAAACAAGCCAATGCTCTGCACAACGCCAGCTTCATACAGAAGTTTGCAGCGTCGTTGGAAGGTAACTTCCGATTCGTATTTGCCCCGCTCGACGACGAGCTGTCGTTTCCCACCCGGAAATCTGTCTTGAACGCGGCGAAGTATAGGAGTCATTTCAGAAGACTCCATCGCAGCTTCATCACCAAGATCAAACAATGTCAATTCAGATTGTGGTTCTTTTTCAAATGCCGACACTACCGCATCTCGTAAACTCCTTGCTTCCCAAGTTGCATCGGTTCCCAGCAAAGCTTTTGCGCCATCAGGTACGACAAGCGTTCCTTTGAACTCACCACCCAGCATGCGGGTGACTGCATGACGATCGAGGAGATTGGCAACATCACGTGTATCATGTGCCAGCAGGCATTCTGGACAAGCAGAGTCGCATTCGGCATGGCAAATAGTGGCGGATGCAATGGCTTGACTTAGCAGTTGTTCGGCCACTCCATCCAGACTGGATGCATAACCTACTCCACCGGATGCACGATCATGAATGATAATCGCCATCGCCGCTTGACCACGGAATTTCACTTCTTGCACCGCGAATCCCAATTCGTTATCTTCGATGCCTAATCTCCCGGCCGCCGCATTCCTCAACAAGACGGCAAGCGTAGTTGCTATGGGTTTATCATTTAGTGGTTCGCCATCTACGCCAGGAACCAGCAAGTATTCCAGGACATCGGTCCGCGTTGTTGCTCCCAATGCACCGAGGCGTTTGATGAGCCACGGGTTGTCTTTGGCAGCTTCACATTCGCGATTCGTAAATGGGTGGCGATGTGATGGTGGCAGCTTGGTTCTCGCAGCCGGCTTGATCAATGAATCTCCAACTGATGCACAACCGCAGGCCAAACAAACACAAAAACCAGACTTTTCTTTTCCGAAAGTGTGGTGATATATCTCTGCAGATTTTCCAACACGAAACCAGCCGAGTTTATTGCTAAGAGCTCGACGAACAACTCGGGTACCATCAGGATTGCGAACACTAAAAATGGGATGCTCACCAGGAATATAGGTTGGGCGTGCAACGCCATCATTAGGTTTCGCACCTAGTGGCACCACAAACCCTGCCGGAACGATGTATTCAAAGCGCCGACTATCCAGTGCATTTGCACCACATCCCGAACACATATCGGGACGCACTGTAGCATCGGTTACCTCGCTGCATTCCGAGCACACCAGGCGCCAGCGAAGATTTTGAATTTCCCCATGTGCTCCTACGTTTGCAGGCTTCTGCCAATTCATGGTTAGTGCACCTACTTTGTAGACTGCACCGCCTACAACGACATCGGCGCCCGGCTGGTATTCACGCAAGGCAATTGGTAATTCGCGACTTAGCTCACGGTTAGTTAACGCTTTCCGATCCGACTCGCTAGCAACTTGTTTCGGCTCGACGATAATCAGGTTACGTACATCAACCGGAAATCCCCTACTAGGCAGGACACCGCGATTGGTTAACAGTCTCAGCAAGTGTTCGCCACACAGGCGTTTTATCCGATACTGAATGGCTGTTTGCGCGTTCTCATTTCTGGCAACAGAGATATCATTCCATTGCTGACTAGCTGCATCCAACTCTGCATACCAAGAGTTTGCTGCTGCGTCATAGGAGTTTTGTGCATTTTCCAGCAATCCTTCCAAGTTCACTGTTTCCAAAGATGATCGCGCTAACAAAACACGAATGTCCTGCCGTTTGGTTTCAGAATAGTTTTCAATATCCTGCAAATACGCCATGAAACGTTTTAGTAGCGACTGATCGCGCTGATCATCAAACTGAAATGGATGTACATGACCATCTCGGTCTTTTGTTCCGCCATTTGCAGTCACTCCGAAAAACTCGCCTACTTTCAATCTGAGCCCCCCATCGGCCGCGTTTGACAGCAAGTAATCACGTAATAACCATGCGTTAAGATGTCGTTGCACGATAATCGTGCTTTTCAACTGCACTACTGGAACGCGGATGGAGGAAGACAAGAATTTTTTGGGTGAATTAAGAATCGAAATACCTCGTGGTTCATCCCTGCACACGGTGTACGCAAGTGCGCGTGTTTCACCTCGTCGACCTGCACGACCTGCTCGTTGCAAGTAGTTGGCTATCGTTGGCGGTGGATTGGCCATTGCAACTACTGCCAAGCTTCCGATATCGACACCCATCTCCATCGTGGTCGAACAACTCAGTACATTTAGTTTTCCTGACTGGAAATCTTGGGTCAGTGCATCTAATCGCTGCTGATCGATCTGCCCTGAATGTTCACGGGCAGAGTAGAACTCGGTGCCTACCAACGCCCTATCCAGCGCTTCTGGCCAAAGTCCACGTTCGTAAATTATGTTGGTCGCTTTTTCATTAGCAAGCCATGCTTCGCGTTCTTCCTTGGGGATGTGATGCCCTTGATGCTGCCAAAACTCGTTGGGAGGAACAGGCACTTCAACAGCCTCACAGATTTGAGGTTCGCCATTACCTTGATGATAGGGCGAGACACCCATCAAGGTGGTGTCGAGTAAGCGTCGGGTAACTGGGCACAACCACAATTGCGCAGGGCGTTGCAGATTGATGGTTTCCCATTCTAAATAATGTTGACTGGCTTGACCAATCGCTGCGTTGTTACGCAGGTGATTACTTGCCAACAGACTTGATTTAGCAGCAATTAAAATATCTGAAACCTGTCTATTTTTAATGTTGGGAAATGCTGCTCGCAACAGTCGGACTAATCGCCCTTCCCGTCCAACCGTCTGTTTGTCAGGATCGAGTTTTGCCCATCGGTACTTGCCATAATCTTCGGCAGTGACTTCATCAACTAAATATTTGCGACTAAAGCGGGTTCCAATCCAGTGCCGCTGTGTTTCTGAAAGGTTTACACACGCATTTTCACGAATCTGGAAATCGAGATAAATCTTCAGGAAGTTTTTCCAGTCTTGCAGGGTACCTCCTACATCAACCCATGGACTGGAAAGTTGGAATTCATCGATTTTCTCAACACCTGGATAACTAAGCGAAACCAATCCGAGCGTTTCCAGGGCATTGGTCCGCTTTGGCCTGCGATACAGTTCTCTTAGTAACAATAGGTGCGCTACTTCAACGGACGTGCCTGCTCCCATCAGGTCTTGAAAGTAGGGTGTTATCGTTTGTTCGACGGCATGCTGGGCTGCTAGCCTTGTTTTTACCTCATTCCAAGATAATGGGGATGGTCCGGTTAATTTTTGGCGAAGCGATTCCAGGCTTGTACGCCACTCATTTTTGTCGTCTGAATCACCTTCATCGACGGTGAGTCGGCCCTCAAGAACAGATATCCTTTCTTCGATTCTGTTTCGCTCAGATCCAATAATTGGTCGCGGCAGAAGCTCGGGGACCACATAGCGGATGTAGTCTCGTAATGAAGCGTCATAAAGCTTGGCTGCACCACGAGCCGTACCTTGGCGACTATCAGTGAACGTCAGCAATCGTCGCCCTTGCATCAAAACTCCATCGCCTTGCGCCTTTGGGTCTGGCGGAGCGGCAGCGAGTAATTCTGGGATGATATTACTCAAGGAAAATGGAGCTGCTATTCGTATTGAACGACGCGATTTGTCTAAATCTGCATTCGATGAACCGCAACGTGGGCAAGGACAGGTCGGATTTGGATTTGGAGAATTCCATGCAATGCCGGCAAACTCCATTTCACCATCGGCCGATGCAATTTCCCCCTTAATCGGATTAAATTTCGCGGACAGCGTCCCAATACCTGCCAGTGTATCTTTTACGCTCGAAAGTAGAACACGTTTCGGATCGTTTTTACTTACTTGTTCGTCCTGCGAGTATTCTGAATCTGAAAAGAAGTCGTCTTCATCTTCCCTAACGGCCAGAACATGATGATTGTCCGACGACAAAACTCCCTGAAGCGCGGATGCCCCGCACTCGTTACAAAGCGTGACCTCTAACACCAAGCATTCGCAGTGAGGGCATTTCCGATGCCCTTCCGAATAAATCGGGCCGAAGAACCAGTCCTCAGGCAGTCGCTGCTCATTGCGGCCTTCGCAATCAGCATTGATGCATGCCCATACGCCACTGAGTGTTCGCTGGAACAAGTGAATTCTGACCGGCAGGAATCGATTATCTGGACCATTCTCGGGCCCATGCTTGCCAGAGGAAGCAACATCGATCCATTGGGCCGCTTCCTCGATAGATGCCAGTACTGCTTTGTCCCGTATTTCTCCGAGTGTGGCCGCGCCATCGGATGCCAGAAGCTCACGAATCGACATTGCTGTAGGAGATCGACGCAGAGCATGCATAAGCATTTCTGCATTTTCATCAGAGTCGTTATTCTCAGAAATCTCAATCAGCTCATCAAGAGATAGAGAAGCACCTGGCAAACTTGTCATTGTTGGAATTTCACGATTGCCTCTTACCACTTCAATCTGGTCTTCTTTGCATCCAGCGATGTCGGCAAGGAAAGTTCGCATTGCTTTCGTGGACTCCTCCGTTTGATTACCAATTGTCGCCGACGTTGCAATAAAGCGAACCTGGTCTGGCTTTACATCAAAAGCCAGAAGGGTACGCCGCAGTAGCAGTGTTAGCTCTGCTGCCTGGCTACCTGAGTAGGAGTGTGCCTCATCAATGACAATCCAGCGTAATTTGCCTTGGGACTTTTCAATGATTTCTTGATCCTTGGGCCTCACCAACATCAGCTCAAGCATCGTTGTATTGGTAATGAGTAACGGGGGCGGCGAAGCCCTTAATGATTTTCTATCGGGCACTTCGGATTTAGAATACGAATTTTTCAAGTTAGCATTTACTACGTCAACCATGTCGCCGTTGTAGAGTGCAAATCTATGTTTGCCGCTCTGAGGTTCTAACCACGCTTCGAGACGCTCCTTCTGGCTGCGAATCAATGCATTGAGCGGGTAAATGAAAAGTGCCTGCACTCCTTGCAGAGTAGCTTTATTTTGCGCGGTCTGGGCACATAAATCACTTAGAATGGGGAACAGAAATGTCTCGGTCTTACCGGATCCGGTGCCTGCAGATACCAAGACTGATTTTTGATCTTTTAGTGCGCTGAGAGCAGCTAATTGATGCGCAAACAACTTGCGGTCATTGGGAAATTGGTAATCGCCTTTGGCACATGCCAACGCTCTTGCAAATTCAGGGTGAAGCAGTCCCTTAGCAACAAGTTCAGTGATTGAATTTGGACTAGCACTCCACCGAAACATGCTTTCTATTAATGGATCGCCTAAGATGGCGCCCGGTTGGCCTGTTGGCAAAGTCAGCAGGTCATTGAGCCAATTCTTAAGCCCCAAATCTGCAGGTCGCAACATACTAAGACTGGCGTCTGTCAATCTCCTTGGAATGCGCTTCAAAAGAGGACTCAACTTCAGGTTTTCATAACTTTTCATTTCATACGTTCCATTAATGTAACAGCGATACAATAGGCGTTGTCGAAGGCATCTGGCGATATGGCATATCGTGCGTAAATTAGGTCATCGCGAAGCGCCTCCGGAATTTTTATTTGGTATGCTACACACAAGGCTAGTTCAAATGGAGCTAAGAGATAAGTTCTGTGAATGTCCTCGATACTGTCGGGCACTTGCAGACATTGCGACTCAAGTAGCAATCTAAGTTGTTGATTATCAGAAAGGTTGCTCCACAACGCTGAAGATTCTAGTCCTATTAATGCCGGCCTAGTCCCTTTCTGTCGGTTAGCAGAATCACTCCATTGCAGCGCGCGAACCTGCCATTGATCTCGCCAAAGTTCAAAAGTTGCTGTTAGTAGCTGCGTTGGGCTTTTTGAAAGTTGCTGCTGTATTCTTTGCAAAGGAAGTTCTTCAAGCAAATCGCGTACAATTTCTAATGCTTGCGATGCAAATTCCCTATCCGTCCATTCCAATATTGCAATACCATCTATCACCCTTAACTGATGCCAAAACAGTGGTACCTTATCAAGCCACCAATGAAGCCCCTGGAGTGCCTGGATGTGATTACGTAATCTAGCTAGCACCAACATTTTGTGAGCAAGTATAGGGTTTGCGGCGAGGACAAGAAATGGATCGAGCCATTGAAGCACAAACTGAAAACGCCCCATCCAATGCAAGCAATCATCAATTTGCCCTGAATTAAACCCATCGTTTGGCTGCGATGTAATTTGCTGGAACATATTTAGCAGACTTTTCAAGCGCTCATCTTCATCGGCAATTGCAATACAACCAATGAACGTGCGTGAGTCCTCAGCCTCATTAACTACTGGGCCCATAACCAAACATGGAGCCGCTTGTCGACTGGTATCAATTGCCAAATACAAACTACCCACACGAAGCTCCGGAATAGCCCAGCTTTCTTGATCCTTATTCTTATCAAGCGTGAAATCAATCGACCCTTGATCTTTCTCAGGTGCAAGTTCAAGCAATTCGATATTCATTTCATCACTAGCCCCGGAAATGCATAGATGATTTTCTTTTCGATAAATCCGATACGCCTCGATGTTGAGCCCTGCCTGATTTGGAAACTCTACTCTTAGCGAGTGAGTTCTACCTCGATAACTAAATGCTAAAGCATTAAGAAAATCTTTTATTTCTGACAAGCGCAGTTTATTATCGACAAGCGTAACCGAGTGTGAGGCGTTTAATCCACCATACCTTCGCTTCACTAAAACATAATCGTGCTGGTAAGATTTAGCCACCAAGCCAGTTATCAACTGGGCACTGATTGTATGGTTCTGACCATCAAACTGCTCCCCTGTAGCAACGTGACGAAAGGCTGTGGGTTGCGGCTTTTCGAACGTAAGTTCAATCACACCACTTGGTGTGTCAATGCTAATCATAAGGATTGACTTAGGACCAAAATCAATCCGCCAAGTATTGCCAACTTGACTCACATTTCCAACAACAGTAAAGCCATCACCTAATGCGAGTTCAACATATGTATGACGGACATTGCAACTGAACGATTCGGGAAGTATAAATACAACGCGCTTGGCAAGCTCTACTCCATTATCATCGACTAATATGTATGTGCATTTGCCAAGGGTTCGATTTGAACCTGTTCTCCAATGGTTGCTTCTTATCGGGCGCCACTCAATTAGTCCAGAATACCCTCCTACTCGTCTTGGCTTTGGATCGCCAAGGAAAACTCCGCTGCAACCTTTAATATCAACGAAAGCAGCTCGTCCTAAGAATTGGAGATGGACATCTGGGCCAGTGTAGCCAGCCTCGATTCGTGATTCGCCTTCCGGCCATCGAAGTTCGGCTGATCCCTTTACACGCCAAATTGATCTTTTTTGGGGTTTTTCACCTACACGCACTGGCACGTCAAGTGCTCCAGGCTCAAGTATTGCATCGCCTGAAACCGTAGTGTCGGGCAGGACCGCCACTAACAATTCAGGCGCACGTGAGCGCCGGTCGCCAGAATCCAGATAGACGTGCTTTTTGTCATTTTTGTCTACAAAGATCCAAGGCATCTCTGCATCGAGTCGTTCACCACCTTGACAGTCCAACAGCTCTTGTTTTCCTTCATTTGTTCTAATGGATAGTGAAAGCATTCTGGATGGGGTTGCAAGAATATCCGATAGATCGCTGGATGCTCTTGCAAGCTCGTAAAGTGGATCAACTCCTTTCTTCCTAATTCGACAAGCTTCATCGGTGATCTCGCCATCAACCGTGTAATGTAAGACAGCCAGTTCTGGCAAGTTTTTGGGATGTTCAATTCTCTGGCCGTTTGCTGGAAATGCAACTTGGGCTCCAAGTTTCCATCCGCCTGAAACCTCACTTAAAGTTCGTTCAATAGAAAGTGGTGCTGATTGTGCTGCGCTCTCTGCAACATCAAGAAGCCGTCCAACAATTTCCCTTGCTCTACGCTCTGGGACAAGGAACGGCAACCTACGTTCCCATTGGGGAATTTCCCAAATCGGATCAAGCAATCCGCCATTCCAATCAGCGTCTCTTTTCAGTAACCCGACGGCATTAACAAGCTCGGCGCATAACTGTAGTAGTTCAGTGCGAAGCTGAGGAAGCTCCGGGTCCTTATATCTTTTCGGTAGATCATTATCTTCGTCAACCAAACTGGCGGCTACCTCACCAACGTCCTCACCACGTGCAGCCCGATCCATCAAAGTATCCAGCAGCTTTCGCAATGGCTTGCCATCAGCTAGCATAGGACTAGGAAGACCTGACTCTCGAATAATTGTTTCTAGTAGGAAATCTCTGTTGTCACGGTTTAAGACTGAGATACCATATTTTTTCAGACTATCAGTCATCAATCGTTTGAATTTCGGGTCTGCAGGCTTATAGAGCTTTTTCACTTCTTTGCCGCAGTCCTCCCATCGCGGCGGCCCACCCTCATAATTAGCAGAAAATCGACCGGCCGCTAATGGCGCGAGAATAAGGATGCGCGCTGCATCTGTGCATCTTGGCTTACTTAGCTCATCTTCAAGGGCATCGAGTTTATCCGGGCTAATTCGATATTTATAAAGTCGTCGACCATCAATTGATTCACGAATTAGTTTTGATTCCCCATCAACAATTTCTCGACGATATTGCAAAATATATTTTTTAATTGTGTTTTCATCAAAGCTCAATATTTGCACTCCCTTGCATCGATAACATTTTAGCTACTACTCCCGCGATTCAATTTTTATTAGAACCAAATATAGAGTCCTGTTTTTGAGACCCCAGTCCTGACAAATACCTTCTCAGTGCATCTGTGATGAGTCATGTTACTCGGGATTTTTTCGCAGAAATTATTTTATTGAGCATTTACTAAACACACTCTTGCTCAATCCTCTCAGAAACATTGACTTGCGTCAATCTCAGGCGCTTCCTCAACGAAGCACAACGCTAGTGTTTAGGTCAACACTGGGTTTAACTCATGTTTAATACACCAGAACTTAGCCTTCCCTTTAGCTCTGGTCTGTGCAGTGTCTGGCAGCTGAGGGGATAAAATGGCTAAATTAGGTTTCAGATGGCAATAAAATAGAAACATGACTGTGTTTGGAGCCTTGGCATTTATGCTCAGTAACCGCAAAAGCACGCTTATATTCTTCAACTTTGAACATAATCTATTATCATTTGTATCGAATCTTCCTTTGATTCCTCTACAAATTTTTTTGCAGCATCCCAGCTTTCAAATATTTCAATCAATTCAATGCCATTCGTCCCTTCTAGGAATTGGTGGTAAATCAAAAATACATGCCACCTCATTTCATCACCAGAACTAACGCCTTCCGTGTCGTTATCCTCGACGGCTTGATTTGAGACAACCATTAACAGCACCCCGTGTGAAAATACACCCCAGGCCTCAACATGGCTGATATCGCTCCAACCATAAGTCTCTTGCACCCAATCCTGTTCAAGGCGCAACCACTGATATGTCGGTTTATCGATACTTGGCTCAAATGACTGCATTTATTTTCCCCTAATTCTCACAGGCTTGCCCTGTGGACTTGTTGAGGTGAAAGTATGCGCCACTATGCGACATTTCTTGTCGCCCATTAGATTTAAAAGACCAGACACATTGAGTAATTTTAGTAATTACGCAATACTTATTCATGGCATGCCAATGATCGGCTGGTGCTGACGCCTTACGCAATAATAAGAAGGAAAATCAGTGGGCCACTTTCCGAAATTTACTGTGCTGCATATTCCTCATGACTCCACCGACATACCTTGCTCAATCAGAGATCAGTTTTCACTTAATGATGCTGAACTTGCACATGAAATAACGGCAATGACCGATTGGCATACCCAAGAAGCGTTCCTTGGCTCTCAAACGGATGTAGTATTCGTTCGCAGCGATGTCAGTCGGCTTGTGGTCGACGTTGAGCGTTTTATAAATGATGATGAAGAAATCATGTCGAGAATTGGCATGGGCGCCGTTTACATGTCTACCTCAAATGGCTTGCCACTTCGCAGACCTTTGAGCACCGCTGAAAGGCAAGACTTGCTAGATACCTATTATTTTCCGCACCATGCCCGATTTGAAGCGGCTGTTGATAAAATGCTATCGCTCCATCAACAGTGCTTGATTATTGACTGTCATAGTTTTCCTTCAAAGCCACTGCCTTATGAGAGCCATCAAGAAAGCGGCAGACCGCAGATTTGTATTGGTTCTGATCCCTTTCACACGCCACAAACACTCATAAGCAAGCTACTACGTACTTTTCAACAAGCAGGGTTTACAGTCAAAGAAAACTACCCATTTGCCGGTTCCATTGTGCCATTGAAACATTATCATATAGATAAACGAGTCATTTCCTTCATGGTCGAAATTAGACGCGATCTGTACATCGATGAAAGCAATGGCCGTAAAAAATCTGACTTTGAGCACACCATGCACAGGATCCGCAATTGCTGTCAACAGGCTATTGCTGCGCTGAACGAAGTCTGATTTTACTAAATCGCACTTGAACCAAGACCTATATATGACACTAAAAATAACGACAATCCATAAAGCATGTACAAATAAGGAATGTGATGGCCGCAAATAAAACAATCCGTTGGCTTGAAATTCTTCGCTTGCTTGAGTCCGAAGAAAATAAGTGGTGGTCTACGTCTGAGATTCATGAAAGTTTACAAAATCAATTATCCAGGCAAGGCGTGCAATTTGAAATAAGAACGATTCAACGGGATATGGTGGAAATCAGAAAAAGTGGTTTGGTTGAACTTACAAAAAAATCTGGCGACGAGCCTGGTTGTAGATGGCGATTAAATGATAGTGAATTCAATGTGGACAGAAAACGGTTCTCAAACCCCGATCTTGCACTGATTGTTCTTCTAGCTAGCCGACACCTAACACCCTTGTTGCCTATTGAAGTCCAACAACGACTCAATGAGCTTGCAGAACGCTCAGAAACCCATTTCAAGAGCCGCGCCTTGCCTGCCCATTGGGTACGTCCATGGCAAAATAAGGTTCGCATTATGCAACGAGGCCACGCACTTTTGCAGCCTAAGTTGGAGCCTCAAGTGATTGGGGAAATATATCAGGCTTTGGATCGCCACAAAAAACTCAGCCTGTCCTATTTCAAGCCTGGTCGCACCGCCCAAACCGATGTCTATCAACCACTTGGCTTAGTTTATAAACCGCCCCTGTTCTACCTTGTCGTTCTACGTGAAGGCAACCCTAGACCTCATAACCTAGCAGTTCATAGAATTACCAAGGCGGAAGTGTTGACTGAAGACTCCGTTGCCTCGCCAGGTTTTGATTTAGACCAGTATCTGGAACAGGGCGGAATGGAGAAAATTCATGGGGAAAACGTCAAGCTTGTTGTTAGAGTCACCCACAAACTATCTGATCATTGGGAATCTGCCCACATTGGACGCAATCAAACCATTGAGAAAAGTAAGGATGCCAATATTATTACAGCCGATGTTGAGGACTCTGACTCACTTCGACGGTATTTGCTAGGGCTTGGTAGCCAAATACGTGTGCTGTCGCCAGATTCTATTTCCAACTGGATTGCCAATGAGGCACGAAGTTTGGCAGATACATACCCGAAGCTAAACAACTCATAAATTAAGTCCTATATTTATAAAGTCTTGCCATTGAATGAGGTTTGGCGCACGTAGCTCAGCAAAATATGTGTGGTATTACCATTGCTATAGATAGCGCTTTGCGAAACCATTTGCCAGCCAGAGAGGCCTAGCCCGAGATGCGCTTCATTGATACGCGTTGGCAGAGTCTGGATAGGTTCGGATGAAATACTGATGGTAAGCATGGTCAGTCCAGAAGCCTTGGCTTGAATTCCTTGCTTAAAATATCGGTTGTTTGTAAGGCCTGCTAAGTTGGCAACACCCGAGGTATCGGATTTGAGCGCAGCGCCTGCGTTGGCAGCTTGCGTGCTAATCGCCGTCATTACGAGCAAGACAACAATCAGCTTATTCATAGCAAACTCCTTGAAGGTAGAATGGACTTACTGGATCGGTAGAAATGCTCCCAATTGGATAATACTGGGCGCCTTTAGATGAGCATCGTGTCATTGAATTGCACCATGCCAAGTTGGACGGCTTCATCTAGATTTTGATTAATTGATTCCTGGCTAGCATCGAGCTCTAAGGACGAAAGCAAAATCACAAATGATGATTCTGTCCACGACCAACAATCGGAACCACAAACGGCCACGGTACCACCGTTGTCTAATATGCTTATTAATCGAGGCGATAAATCAGCAACCTCCTGAACAAAAGAATCCTTGGATTCATACTGCTCGCAAGAGGGTAAAGATGCCCATTCAAAACCAATCGCCTCGCAAGCCAGTCCAAGCGAGGTCATCTCTTGTTGTACGATTTCATCATTACTTATTAAGCAAACTAAAAAACTTGCCTCCGAGCTTTGTATCCGCGCTATATCATCTTCCATGTTTCTAACAACATTTCGGGAGCCATACTCTGTCACAATCCGAACGTTTGTAGCACCAGGCGCCGCAGTCAGGCAAAGTATGCCCTTTCTGCAAGGCACCCCGACCATAGCCAGCGGCATGTTATCACTTGTAATATTTATATTCTCAGTCAGACATGGATAGTCGCGAAATCTTTTTTTCAACATATCAAGCGATTCAGCAATGCGCGGCACCTTCATTAAAGCCACATTCCATTGCTGTGAAAGTACATTGATTCCCTTATTTAGGCCCGCAATAAAGCCGGTTGTTGTATTGAGCGACGCGCCAAGGTGTTGGAGTTCAAAACTCTGATGCTCAGACTTTTGTGCACAAAAATCATCACTTACTTGTAACATCGAGAAAGCGGTTTCCCATCTAAGTTCATAGGCCTTGTGATTTAAATTAGGCAGATAATCGGCAAAATCGCCCAAATCATTTTGCATAGACGTCTTCCATTGTTCAAAATTAAGCTGCCATGTACCCATAGCTTTTCTGGCTCGGCAAGATTTTCTGACTATACTGCAAAGCGCTAGAATCATCGGATGACTGACTTCTGGGGTGTCCGTTAGTGAAAGAAATTCCTTGATAGCTAAACAAAAATGCGAGGTCTTTTTGGTTCGAATCCACAAAGTCAGCGCCAATGCTTGGAAAAGCCCTTGGTCGTTGAATGGTTTTTCAGGAGATTTTGGCTGTGGGATATTGTCCAGAGTGATTTGCAACTGGAACAAGTCAAAGCGATGGCTTTGCGAAAGGGATTCTATAATTGTAAGTGCTTGCAAGGCTTGTGCGGAAAGCATGTCCTCGGTAATGGGGGTTTCAGGATTTACACCAGTCGATATTAAATCAGCCTCAAATAGACCAAGCCATGCGCCACTAATCCGCTCGACGCCATCTAATCGAAAATCATTTCGCCAGTTTTCCATCGACATCCCCTTTTGGTAATCAAGTGTAGCTTTGCACACGACAAATTCTGTCGTGAATCATTATTTTATCTAACCACACTTAAAACTTAGCAAACACCCATTTAATATCACGGCATTGTTTTCTATTGACCATTTAAACGCATCATGTTTGAATTAATAATAATGACCATTGATTTTAATTCCCAGCTCATTTCAACAGTATGCAAACGAGTACGTTCCGAGTTCAAGTTGGATTGGCGAGGTATTCATGGCGCGCCGCACTGGTCACGGGTCATGCATCACGGATTAGATCTGGCAAATGAAACAGGCGCCGACCCACTTGTCATTAAACTTTTCGCTCTCATTCACGATTCCTGTCGGTATGACGAAGGCGACGATAAAAATCATGGCAATCGAGCGGCTGATTTTGCCACGCGTATGTTTAATCAAGGTATTTTGCATCTTTCGCGTGAGCAGCTTGAGCACCTAGTCAATGCCTGTCAAGGTCATAGCAAAGGCCTATTGGCTGCCCACCCTACCGTTCAGACCTGCTGGGATGCAGATCGTCTCGATCTTGGCCGCATTGGTGTCCGTCCAGATCCGCGCTACCTTTGCACTGTGCAAGCGCGTTGTCCGCAAAGAATTCAGCGTGCTTGGCAATGGTCTAGAGGCGAAGCGCTATTTAATTTAAACCACTTAACCTAAGTACTTTCACGATACTCGGCACGATCTACGAGTCAATACGTTTGAATTACATTATTTTTGATGTTCTTAATTCGATATGTAAAAATATTTAAAAAGTGTCAGCTAGTCGCGACAGAATTTGACGCTAGCTCCAGTATGATTGCCTTGTAGCAAATCACTGGCAACAAAAATAGTAATCTTTTAATGCACCAGCCGGTATATGTAGCCAAGCTTTACTGTCATATATACAAGTAAGCATCTGTTTTATATTTCTGAATTTCGACTCCTTATTAACTTGACCTTTCACAAGCCTGGTATTCGGCATGTCAGAGCTGCGGCTTTTATATTTATCTATAGGGAAAACAGCAATGACTAGTTCTAAAGTAACTAAAACTAAAGCTCGCTCAGTTTCTGTACTAAGCAAAAAAACTATTTTAAAAATGCCCAAGAACCCACGTATTGCTGAAATAATTCTACGAGTAATGGGCGCACATTTTGATTTAGTAATTTATAGTGAAAAGCTAAATAACCATACAGACAATTTATTGAAAAAATATGGTCTGCATTTGGATAAATCTGTTTCTGAAATGGACCCATTTCTCCTTGCCGACATGTGCAAAAAAAGAGCAGATGAACTTTCTATCTTTTCAAAAGGTAGTGAGATGGAACCCTTTGAGCGTTTGAGTCAGGAAATTAGCCCGCTATTAGGGCTATCAATAATTGAAGCAGAATTGCTACGAATTGCATTAGCAGCAGCCTATGAAACTGACATTTTGAGGGCTTTAGACTTTATAGGTGAATTCAGCACCCAATACACTGCCGACCTTTTTGCCAATGTAATTGGTGTTGACAGTTATGATATTTACGATGTGATTGAAACATCTAGCGTGATAAGGGATTTCGAATATTGCTCTATGATGGGTGAATTAAAACCTAGTTCCTTAATTTCATTGCCGAACCCAATTCATCGATTAATCCGTAAAAAAGAATACAGTGCCAGAGATATTCTCGCCATTTTCTATAAAGTGGCACCGCCTGCTGAGTTGACGATGGATGATTTCGGCGATCGCTCGCAAACAGTTGATGTGGTAACGGCATTCATTAAAGGAGTGCTGGCTAAACCCCGCCAGGGAGTTAATATTCTTTTGTATGGCAAACCTGGAACAGGAAAGACACAGTTTATAAGAGCATTGGCTCAACACTTGAATAAAACCATGGTAGAAGTTGCTACTTCCGATAGCGATGGTGACCCATTACAACCATCTCGACGGTTAAAGAACTTAGCTGTTATCCAAAAGATTCTTTCTGCTAATAAGGATTCATTCGTATTATTTGATGAAGTTGAAGATGTATTTCCTACATCGAGTAACCATGGGAATCCTTTTGAATCGGCACCAGCAACCCCTGACCGTAACAAAGGTTGGTTGACTCGATTGTTAGATGAAACGGCAAGGCCTACTGTCTGGATATGTAACAGCATTTCGCAAATCGACGCCGCGTATCTTCGCCGATTTGACCTCATCGTCGAAATGCAATCCACAGATAAAAGGGCTAGGTTGAAAATGGTAACCCAGTGTTTTTCAGAAGTAAAAATTAGCAGCCAACTGAAAGCTCAGCTCATTCAAGAAGAACGATTGAGTCCTGGCCATCTGAAAAAATTATCACAAGTGATGGGTGACTTACAACATGTTGACCCTGCCCTTGTAAATAACCGAGTTGAATACCTTATGAGCGAAATGCGTAAGGCGCTCAAAGTTCCCATGAAAAACCGCTCTGAGAATGCGGTTGAATATCGACCCGAATGTGTGCAATGCGACACTGACTTAATAGCCCTGACTGTTGCTTTGCAAGAAGCACAAACCGCCAGAATATGTTTGTATGGTCCGCCTGGAACCGGAAAAACGGAGTGGGCAAAATACATGGCCAAGAAAATTAATCGACCATTACTTGTTAAGAAGGCCTCTGATTTGCTTGGCTCCTATGTTGGCCAGACCGAACGCAGTATCAGCAAAGCTTTTGAAGAGGCAAGCCGTAAAAATGCCGTTTTATTAATTGACGAAGCCGACAGTTTTATAAGGGAAAGGTCAGGTATGGAGAGAACATGGGAGGTTTCTATGGTCAACCAGTTCTTAACTTCCTTAGAAGACTTCGATGGAATTTGCGTTGTCTCCACCAATGCCATGGGCAGCCTGGACCAAGCTGCGATGCGACGCTTTGACTTCAAGCTCAAATTCGAATACCTGAATGAAACCAAAGTCATGATGTTATTTAATCAGATGCTTGAAGCTCATGAAATCGATGGTGATGTAAATGCTGTCCATGCAAGACTCGGCGCTTTAACAAACCTTACCCCTGGCGACTTTGCGGCAATTGCACGAAAAAACCGTGTTTTGAAAAGCTTAACCAATCCGCAATCTTTGGTCAAAGCACTTGAAGAAGAAGTCAGTTATAAGCCCGAAGCAAAAGTGTATCGAAAGCTTGGTTTTGTTTGATTGTCAGTATTAAACAATTATGTCAGCATCATTTAGACACCCCTACATTACAAATTTTTGAGCCGCCCTATTACTTTTAAGGAAGTCCAATGAATTCAATCGATAACAACGCCTCAAATACGAGCAGAGTCCACGCCAAGCTAAAAAAAGGCGCGACGGGTGCTATTGCTTTTTATCGTGTCGAATTTTCGCATGCCGAAAACTTAAAGCGGCAGAGGAGTTTATATGCAAAATTGATAACCAAAACAAATACGTTTAGTGTGACGACAATCCATGGTTCATATATTGAGACTATGGACTCAGTTGACCATGATGAATTAGCAACGGTTACATTTTTTGTTACTCAAAAATATGATGGGAACGACAATGGTCGACTTAAGGATATTTTAGTTTCTTTAGGTAAGGAATTTGATCAAGATTCTGTGCTTTCTATGTCATTTGAGGGAGCCACTCAAATAATTGGTACCAGTCATCGCGAAAACGGTAGTCCTAAGTTCGATGAAGTTTTAACGATAGATTCGCTTACCTTTAGCAAAGCGTCAGAGTATTTGGACAAAATAAATAAGCGATTATTCGTGATTGCTGACATTCAAGATCCAGCTAATTGGCTAGGTCGATGGGGTTTAAGTAAAGCCGCTAAGAAAGATTGGCGGGATTTATAAAGCAAATGAGCCTAATGAAATGTTTGTGCTATATAAAAGTAACAATCAATAAGGAGTAACTTATGATGGACGATATAATTGCTTGGTTAGTTTTGAATTTTGCGCTGTTGTATGCAGCCTATTGGCTCTGGGTTAAAACTCATGGGAGTGCTCATCAACAAGAACAAGACAATATAATTATCAAATGGGCGCAGGAACTTGAAGCCGAGGGTAAAATTAGCCCATTGGAAAAGAGAAGCTTTGTAGGAGATTTAATAGCTGATTCAATACCTGGCCGTCCAGAGGGTGTTTCTAAGGCTATTAGCTTATTAATTCACATTTGGATTGATATTCTTTTTTTCCGCTGGACTATCTTTGGACTTTTAATGATGGGCGGATTGGTTTATGGCACTATTGAAAATATGGTCAAATACGAGGATAGGATAGCAGAGCATAATATAGACGATAGTCGTATGTTGTATAGAATATCGACTCCTGGTTGTCGCATGCTTCTTGATGCTGATGCAAATGTTGTGCAACTTTCAACTGTTGATTCCGAATGTAGCCTATCCGAGTCGCAAAAGACTTCAGCTATAGCAAAACATAATCAAAATTCTGCTATTAAATCAGAACCATCTACTATCATTTGGACGTATATTTTTGCGTTTGTTTGGTTTTATGGCATTCTTAACTTAGTTGACCCAACAGACGACCCAAATTACAACTCAGAAAAAGTATTTGAGTCATTCTTGGTTGGATGGGTAATCATTTCAATACTTCTATTTCCGATTACCTTTATGGAGTATCCGTCTAGCGTAGAAGCACACGTTGAAGGTACAGATATAAGTGTCAGCACCGTATATTTAACGAACAATCAACAAGGGTACGCGTTTACTTCACCCACGTATATGGGTAAGATACGTGACGACTTTAGCTACAATACGCTTTAATTACCGACCAAATAGTTTCTGATACCATTTACGGTTAGCAGCTGCACGTTCACTTTACTCTTAGAGTGTTTCGACATTATCAAATGTTTACTGAACTCTTGGAAGTCCATAGATTGGACTAATTAATCAGTAGTCCTATGAGGCGGCATTATCGAACGATAGGATTGCAAATGTTCTATAAACCCATTTACATCGCAATCATCAATTATAGTTGATTGAACATTTTTAATCTTTTGGAAATCAGCAACTACTGATTTAGCAAACGCATCATTCGCATTGAGTAGATTGGTAAATGAACCAAACCAAAGTACCTGTAGTTCATCTTGTTCTGCGTTGATTTGATCCAATCGATCCCAACGCATGCACGATGTGTCTCGAAATGCATACCGAAAAAAAGACCGAGCAATACATTCGTCATCAGCGCTGTAGCCAAGCTCTAGCCAAACGGCAGTCCTCAGATAATCTACCGCTGCCGCTTCATTAGCAAACCATGAATATCCATCTAATCCATTAAATAAGCGACTCTCAACCAGAACCATTCCAAAAGGGAACAACCTGAGATCTCGATCCAGAGGCGATAGCAATTGCTGTGATGCCTTATTGCCAGACCGAAATGGGATTACTTTTTGGTCTGGCAAGGCGCCCAAAGCGTAGGCATCGTTTTCTGAAATGGTAGACTTAGACACGTCGTACAGAGTGAGCCCGATAACCTGGGTTTTGAGCCTCAGCCGCACGTCGTGCTTCATCAGGTGTTCCGGCGTGTACATTTACAATAAACATACCGCTTCCGCCTCCTGGACGGCCCATCTTAACTTCCCAAAGTGGCATGCTCATAATACAATCCTTCATCTAGGCGGTATTGCCTTATGTGCACAGTAAGGATGTTCACGACATTTTCTGTCGTTTCAAAAATATCTTAAGTACCACAACATAAAAATTACTGTACTTAACATTTAATTAGCGAACTGCTTTTCCAAGGAACTAAACCCCATCCCTACAGACTTACTGACTTTAATCTGCACAGGAATCCTTTCTTTAAGCGCCTCGACATGACTTATGACACCAATCATTTTCCCTGTGGCATTGAGACTATCCAATGCATCTAATGCGATCTCTAGTGTTTCACCATCCAATGTACCAAAGCCCTCGTCCAGGAAAATGGACTCTATCGAGGTTTTGTTTGAAACCAAATCTGATAACGCGAGTGCAAGTGCTAGGCTTACCAAAAAGCATTCACCACCTGATAATGTCTTGGTGTCGCGCGCCACATCGCCTTGCCAAGTGTCAACCACTTCAAGCTCTAGCTCGCCAGTAGCTTTACGAAGTAATTGATAACGTCCATGAAGACGATGCAGCTGCTTATTAGCCAGGCAAACTAAATGATCGAGTGTGAGACCTTGGGCAAACTTACGGTATTTATCACCCTCTCGCGATCCAATCAGGCCATTTAATCGGTCCCATATTTTGAAAATGGCGTCTTTGTCTTCAATTTCTTTGAGCACCGTTTTTAAATTATCTCGGCGATGCCCATCGCCTTGAAGCGTGGCTTTAATCTCACCCTGGCGTTGTGTGCTTGTTGTGATTTTACTGCTTACTTGAACCAATTGTTCATCGATGGTCTCTATAGACAAATCTGTGGCTGTCGCGCCACGAAGTAATTTTGCTGCATCCGAGGCTGATTTTTTGTTTGCCTCCGTTTCAATTAATTTTTTTGTTAATGTTTGTTTTAAATTAATGAGTATCTGGCGTTCTGCTTCTGCCATTAAGGCTGTGTTGAAGGATGTGTCATCAGAAAATGGGCTGGCCTTAAGAGCAGCGTCCCAGGCATTGAGACCGGCTTCCAATTTTCCTTGATCCGCAATGATGCGTAACTGTAATACGCTTTCTGTGCCTGTAAGTTGGGCGAACAGTGTCTCTGTCTGAGCTAGTTCGACCACTGTAACTTCTAATTCTTTGCGGGGATCTTCAGGCTGATTGAGCGCCATTAAATCAGCAATATTGAGTGCCTTCCATTTTTCACTCCAGCGTTTGTCTGTGCTCAGTGCGGATTGCTGTTCTTGCTTTAGTTTTTGCTGCTCACGCTCTAGATCTTGAACTTGTTTGCTGGCTGCCTGCCACTGGGCGAGCTCGTTCGCTCTTTCTGCTAACCATGCGCTTGCATCGACTGGTAAGGCGTAGCCCATCGGATTCAATTCGATAACGACGTCGCTTTCGAGTTTTTCTTTTTGCGTTGCAGTCGCTTTGATCTGCTGGGCGAGAGTATTGATTTTGTCGTTTAGACTGACTAAGCCCGTGGCATCGACCGCATTTGTTTTTTCAAGATCTGCTTCCGCTTTTTCTAACGTTTGGCATTCTTCCAAAAATAGCATGAGATTCTTTTTGACAACATCCACTTTTTCAATTGTCGTCTCGACCGCAGTCAGTTGTGTCTGCTGTAGATGCTGTCGCTCTTGCAGATCAACTATGCTCATTGGTTCTGCCGCATCTGTTTGATCGAGTTGCAGGCGCTGACACACTAGAAGTATGGCCTGAGCCTGTGCAAGTTTCTCTGCCTGGAGTGTACTTAATTGCTCTTGGTGATTACCAATATTGGCAACCAACCTGGTTAATAAGGCATTGATCTGTTGCTCTACCAAACTACAAGCCTCTAATTCGGTTTTTTTGGCAGACAACGCAGATTCTGTTGCTGTGGTGTTGAGCGCCTGATATTCATTGATTGCCGGATGCTCAGCAGATCCACACAGTGGGCATGCTTCCCCTGGTTGAAGATTGGCGCGATGACTTTCTAACGATAGTATTTTTTTCTCTTGAGCGAGCAAGGTTTCTTTATCTGCAATTTGGCTCTTAAGAACTTTAAGTTGCAGGCATACGCTTTCTCCCTCTTTCAGCTTAGATGCGTGTTGCAAGTTGTCTGCAACCAGATCTTGTGTGCGCTTGCTGGAACTCATTGTGTTGGCTTCTTGCGCACGGGTGAGCTTTAGTAGCTCTAACCAATTCACTTTACCCCTTTCCATCTCTTGCCATTGTTGGCGCAACTCTGCTTCTGTTTTTCCCATTAACAGATTGCCCAACGCCTTTTGTTCAGCGTGGGTCTCCTCTTGCACAGACTTCAGTTTTGTTTGCTGCTCGGCCAGTTGCACCACTGCTGCGTCAAACTTAAGCTGTAAGCTGTCTTTTTCTGCCTTTTGTTTCGTTTGTGTAGATGTCTGTGTGGCTACATTTGCAGCCAATTCATCACGAGTCGCCAATTGATTGCGCCACACACCTATCTTTTCGCCTAACTGTGAATGATGTGGGTGTTCGGCCAATTGCGTTTGAATCGTTCCATGTTCATCACTGTTTTTACGCAACGAGGTCTGGATATCAGCCACAATTTGTTTGGCGCAGCCTTGTATTGCCCAGATATGTTGATGTACTTGCTGGGTTGTAGATTGTTGATCAGCCTGAGTCTGAGCTAACGATTCTTGCGTTTTGGTCAGATCTTGCTGATTGGCATTGCGAGTGACAAAGAGTGGGCGAAGTTTTTCGGCTGGTTCGCTATTATCGAGTTTCTGTATTTGTGGCATAGCGTCATGCATTGCCTGTTGTGCCTGCTTATGCAGGTCCTCATTATCGACCTTTAGCTTTTCAGCCTTAGCCATGTCGATACACCACTGGCGCTGTCTTTGTAGCACACTTTGCTGCGAAGTTGACAGTGCAATGGTTTCGACCAAAACGTCCGCTTCTAATTTCATCTCAGCAAGCTGCTCTTCATTGAGAAGCTCAACATTGTCTTTTGACTTAGTGAGTTGATCTAACTCGGTCTTTAAATAACGATGCTGTTCAAACACATTTTTCGAAATATCACCGTAAATTTCTGTTCCGGTGAGTTCTTCCAGCAATTCTGCGCGTTGATTGGCACTTGCTTCCAAAAACGCAGCGAACCCACCCTGAGCCAACAACATGGATTTGGTGAAACGTTCATAATCAAGCCCAGTCAGTGCTTCAGTATAGGTAATTTTTTCTGATATTCTTGTAGTAATAATGGTTTTGGTACCGTCTGCCTTTGCCAGCTCAACTATTGGAGCTTGCAAGGCACCGTCAACTTTATCTCGTGACCGGCGTTGGCTCCAGAATGAGCGATAGCGTTCTCCATTGACTTCAAATTCCACTTCGGCCAGACAGTCGGCAGTATGTCGGGTCATGAGCTCATTAGTGCTTGTAGAAAGGCTACTGAGCCGTGGAGTGCGGTGATACAGTGCAAGACAGATCGCATCGAGAATCGTTGTCTTACCCGCGCCTGTTGGCCCGGTAATGGCAAATAGACCGCTATCTTTGAACGGAGCCTCATTAAAATCGATTTTCCACTCGCCTTTGAGGGAATTGATATTTTTAAAACGTAGGCTGATGATTTTCATACCGATGCCTCCTGATTCTTTGAGGCACTCTTACTAGCGACCTCGCTGACAACCTGACGGTATAAAGTATGAAGACTTTCTTGTAGGGCTGAATCTAGCGTTTCACCATTTAACCTGTGTATAAAAACATCATCTGTACTCAGTTCCGCCAGAGTTTCGTTTGCCTGTCGTTGCAATCCGTTGCTCGCTTCAGAGCGCTCGCGTTTGCTTCGCAAGACATCTACCGGCAAACCTTCAATCAGCTTTTGAATTCTCACCTGCATATCATTGAGATAATCATCCGTTTGGACCGTGATCTCTAGCCAAACAGGCTTGTCACTCGCACCCAATTTAGCAGCAACTTTAATTTGAGTTTTTATCTCTTCCAGATTGCCTTTGATGGCTACGAGCGCTTGCGAATTAGGCACCATCAAAGCCGTTATCGATTGCAGACCCTCGGTATCAAAATCCACCAGTAACACTTCTTTGGCTTGCTTCGCTTCATCAAAGCTCAATGGTATCGGTGAACCACAATAGCGAATATGCTCAAGCCCGCCTACTTTTTGCGATCGATGAATATGACCAAGCGCAATATAGTCTGCCGCAGGAAATGCATTGGTCGGAAAGGCTTCTAGTGATCCAATATAGATCTCGCGCACTGATTCACTAATCATTGCACCTACAGTTGCGAGGTGACCTGTTGCCACAATCGGCAATTTAATACCTAACTCAACTCGCTTGTGCTCAGCTAAAGTGAAGATGTCTTGGTAATGTTGATGAATAGCGTTTTGCAACGATTGCTGCTTTTCTTGGGCGCTTTGTCCTGCCTGGCTCTGAATCACATCCCTTGCGCGTATAAATGGAATGCCGCATAAGATGAGCCCAGGCTGACCATCGCGCGTGCTCAAGACCAATAGCTGATCTGCCAGATTTTCACAAACACCAGGAATAACTGTAACGCCAAGACAAGCAAGTAAAGTTTTAGATTCGCCTAAGGTCGATACAGAATCATGATTGCCCCCAAGCACCACCACTTGCGTTTTAGTATCCCGCACACTGACCATGAAATGGTTGTACATCTCTCTGGCGTAGCTAGGTGGCGAACCTGTATCAAAAATATCGCCAGCAATCAACAGCACATCAACTCGGTGTTTATGGATCTGGCCAAGTAGCCAAGCCAGAAATGCTTCATGTTCTGCTTGCCTAGTTTTACCCATGAAATTTTGGCCTAAGTGCCAATCGGAAGTGTGCAGTAGCTTCATTTAAAATATGACTCCTAATTTAGATTACTTTGTTTCTAGACTCTTAGATTAGCTTTATTAGGTCTCAAATCTTGAGAAACCCACCAAGAATTTTTCTTACCCAGAAATTACAACTAGATACAGAAATTAGTCGAAACTTTGATACTCTTGAGTTATGAACTCAATTGAACTCAAAACCCAGCTCAAAGCCACCCAAGACATCCACGAAGAACCATCCAGAGTCCGTCTGCACCGTGCCATTAGCTGGCTGACCAGGGCTGAGCAGGAGAACGTCGACCCAGATGCACGTTTCATTTTCCTGTGGATTGCATTCAATGCCGCTTATGCGCGGCAATTCGGATTCGAGCAGACTGAGCGGGATCAGCTGCAAGCGTTTATCAACACACTAGTCAGGATTGATAGTGCCGGGACTTTGAAACAGGCCGTTTTCCAACAGTTTACCGGCTCTATTCGATTGCTCATTGAGAACAAATTTGTTTTCGAGCCATTCTGGCGCGATATGCGCGAGCATGATTCCAGCGAATCTTGGCAGCGGCAATTTACTGCTGCAAAAAATAAAGCCATGTCTGCGGTGATGGGCAATCAAACTGAGGTGGTGCTATCGATTGTATTTGACCGTTTGTATGTACTTCGCAACCAATTGGTTCATGGCGGGGCAACTTATGGAAGTAAGGTCAATCGGCAACAAGTGGCTGATGGCGAGAAAATCTTGGGTATTTTGGTGCCGGCTATTATCGATTTAATGATTAAGCATCCTGAACTGGATTTTGGAGAGATTCTGTATCCGGTTGTTTAATAAAGCAACTGGCTATCTCACCATATGAGATACCCTTCGCTGATAATGCGGACTTGCCATATTCCACTACCAAGGATTTGACCGTGAGCGAAACTGAATTATTACAGCAACAAAGTAAAGTATCACGCGATTGGCCACTATTCACCGAAAATCTGCGATCAGTACTCGCTGGGCTTGAAGAAGATCAGTTTCTTATTCTAACTGTTAAGCGAACTGGGCAATTTGTCCAATTTGCCGGGCAAGGCAGTTTCGGCATGCGTTGCGAGACATCGAGCAATGAATTCGTTTCAAAAGCCGTACATCTGGACGATACTCAGCTTACTTTAATGAGTAAACTTGGCTGGACACCGCCAACAGGAAACCTTGATGAAGCAACGCCTGAAAATGACCCGGATGGCTCGCCTAATTTCCATATTGATTGTCCGGTGCCGCAAAATTTTGCTGAAATCGCCCAACGAACTACTGATACCTTTACGTTGGCCTTGCGTGTTCCGCACCCTGGCTTTCTAGAATATGAAGCATTTGATAGTGAAGACCAGCAACTCAACTTCCCATTAATAGGACTTAAGCGCACGCAGCATCAAGCGCCCGTTGATATAGAAACACTTGTAGGCGGTTTATTATCAACACTGCAAGCCATAACCGGTATTGAAGACCTTGAGTTTGATGATGATGGCGATATTGGCCTGACCAGAAATGAACTACCGGTATTTGTTCGCTTTGCCGGCAGCACACCTCATGTACGTTTCCATACGCCATTACTGCTAGATGTTGAAGAAAGCCCAGAGCTACTGAGCGCTTTGAATTCGCTTAACTCCATAGATAGCCTGCATGTCTTCCTGCGCGAAGGCACGCTAGTTGCCTTTCTCGATATCCCTGCGGTGCCAATAGTGCCTGAACATATTATCAGTGGGCTTCAGAAGTTTTGTGATGATGCACTTGGTATCAAAGCGTGGGTTGAGCTTGAGTTTAGCGGCAAAGCATTTGATTCAACTGCTGTGCCAAGCATTATCAAGCACTGAGCCTATCTATCCAAACGAGATTACAAAGCCATGAGCTTGTGATTGGCTATACTGGATTATCTTTACAATATTTCGGTTCACATACCACAGCTCTTTCACATGCAGAAAATATAGGGAATGTTATGACATCAGCAACACCAGATCTGACCAAATACACCAATGTGCAGCTTAAGTCACTTCGAATAAACTGTCTTCGTCAAATAAACGAAAGCAAAGATTCGCTTAAGATTACAAAAGCTGAAGACATGTTGCTAGCAATCGATGACGAACTCACCCATCGCTATTTACCTGGTTCAATCGAGAGCTTCTTGAAGGAGTTTCCTGAAGGATTCTATGATCCAAAATACCTTGAGCAGGAGCGTAATTTCAAGGTGGAGACCAGCCAGCTTTGCCATGAGCTTTTGAGCCAGGAACGTTTTGCTCAACTCATATCAGATAAAGCATGGAGTGCTATTGCTGCGGATATCAAGACGCTGGTCAATAAAACCAATATGTTGCAAGCCAGCTTTGAAAGACCACAGCTGATTGCCGCCTTTGCCGACGCTGACAAACAAACCACTTTGATGCCTGCTTTGTATGACTGTCTGCATGGTGAGGGAACGCCGAGTGCACGCCTTGGTCGATTCTCCGACGTACTGCAAGATTTTAACTTAGGTAAATGGACTTTCGCCACCTACTTCCTGTTCTTGAACGACCCGCAAAACTGCATGTTCATAAAGCCAGAAAGCATTAAAAAGGCGCTGGAAATATCCCAGTATCCGGCTGAGTATGATTCGACACCAAGCGCTGCACTTTATGAACAGTTCTTGGGGTTTGCGGCTTTTCTGAAAAGCCGATTGGCAGAACATAAGCCACGCGACATGATAGATATCCAATCGTTTATCTGGATTATGGCGCCAACCGGCATTCATGCAAGGGATTAATTATCGTAAAAATCTTTTATAGCCCCGATTTCGTTGGCTCCGAACATTCCTTTGATACCACGCGCAAAGCCAAATGGATTGCCGATTCGCTTATTGACTCGCCTATTCCAAGAATTGAATTGGCCTACCCTAATCCTTTAACCCGTGAGCAGTTGTTATCTGTGCACAATGACATGTATGTCAATGCAGTGCAGTCAGGGCATCCGCAGCAATTAGCCGAATCGCAAGGCTTTGATTGGGACCATGGCTTATGGCCAATGGTCTTGGCATCGAATGGCGGCGCTGTTGCCGCAGCACTTATGGCGCTTGAGGAAGGTGTGGCCGGCTCATTATCAAGCGGTCTTCATCATGCTAAATACGCCAGTGGCTCGGGTTTCTGCACCTTCAATGGCTTAGCCATCAGCGCTAAAGCTGCGTTGGACGCAGGCGCTAAATCGGTTTTAATCCTAGATCTGGATGCACATTGTGGTGGCGGAACAGCATCGTTAATTGCTGACGATGAAAGAATTCACCAGTGCGATATTTCTGTAGACAGTTTTGATAGATACACGAGTTCTGAGCAGTCTCAACTTGAAATCATACGATCTGCAAGCGCGTATCTGCCTGCGATACGACGTGGATTGGATGAAACTATTACCAAATGGGGAAATTTTGATTTATGCATTTACAATGCCGGAATGGACCCCAGTGAACTATGCTCAACCGGTGGATTGGCGGGCATAACTAAGGGTATGCTGGCCGAGCGGGAGCGGATGGTTTTCCAGTGGTGTAAAGAACATAAAATGCCGATTGCCTTTGTCATGGCTGGTGGCTACATTGGTTCAAGACTGGACATCAGTGGGCTTGTAGATTTACATCGGCTGACGCTTGAAGCCTCAATACAGTCTGCATACAAAAATGCATAAATAAATTGCATTAATTGACTGCTGATGTTTCCTCACCATTCATGGGTTCAGGAACATAAAACCACATTGACAAACGAATTCTATTTTCAAGCGCTGGGTCAACACAAAAGCCGGCATAGCATCGATTTTGAGATATGTCATCTTCATTTAGCGCGCAGAAATTGTTGACGATATCAAAGGAAAAGGTAGATTCAAGTTTTTCACACACATCCTCTACAAGTTTGTTGAAATTGTGTTTACCTCCACTAGACACTACCGCATATGATTTAGAAATTTGCGTTATGTCATAACCGCACGCCTCTATATATGCAGCAATTGTATTGGAATAAAATTGACTAAAATCCTCGTCGCCATTGCTTACCAATGACATATCCCCCAAACGGAATGGAATGCTGGGAATTCCATCATAGATATAAGATGGATTTGAATTTAGAAACCATGTACCGGGCAATCTTGGATCGTAATTTACGCGCATCATATCCAATAGCACTTGTAAAAACTCGCTTGATCTTTCGTATTGATTGGCTACCTGAAAGTTGTATTTCCCCCTATCTTCATTGTAGCCAGCTACACTATTTTCCGCTCTCGTCGGATATTCATACTCTTTTGTGAGCTCAAACAAGTCAAACATATTTTTCATTAGCTGTTGCAATTTGCTGTTGAACTCTTTCGCTTTAGGTACGTTTGGGCCTGCTATTTTCTTCATGCAATAGTACCGAATGATAATTTTTTTTAAAGGGCTGTGCCAGAATGATAATTGGCTAAAGTCGACCGTTTTGGCATGCATTTTGCGAATGATTTGATGGTATTGATTCTAAATGGTGTGCAACCGCAAAGACAATGATTAACCTAATCAAACATTAAATTTTGGAATGTAACCCTGAGCCCCTTTTCTATTAGAATTCCACGGTGGCAAATGATGGTATTTTTCTTGATAACCAATAATAAATTCGAGCTCGTTATATTCTGCATCCGATATCAAATCAATAATGCAATCTTTGATTCGAAACCCTGTTTGTAACAAAGCCGTGGTCAAACAACCAGCAACGGAGTGCTTATGTCGTTTATCATTATCCGCATAATCTTTAACATCAAAAAATGCTTCAGCTTGTCGGCACGATGAAATCAGTTGATTATAACGGTTCCCGCCTATTCCCTCATTGTGCCCACCTATATATAAAATCATCTTCTCATCATTTCTATTCGGTATAGCTGAAACGGATGCATGAATTGTTCTGTTAGGGTTTAACCTCAATATGTAAACTACATTTTGATTATTATTAGGCCCAATATCTTTGTTATCGGGCAAATCAGAAATGGCTACACTTTTTATTAATTTAATACGGTTATTCTCATATCCTTGAAATGCAGCAATTGCATATTTTCGGTGGTCTTCTTCTTTCATATTTATCCTTAATGTGCCTTTCTTGTTGGGTTATTACGTTTATCCTAAAACAACATACAACTATCATCTCTTTAGAAATTTATAGTGAATTTACAGCATAACACCGCTCACTTTTTTTCGGCTTGTACTCGGCTAATATATTCTTATCATATTGCAAGAATAACCACATATCATTGTTATAAACCCACTTGGTAGTTCTTATATCTAATATGTATTCAGCAACAACCTGACCGTTGCAAATAAGGCGGCTCGTTTGATAATTACTCGGCTCACTTAGGGCTACTACTAGCGAAAATATTAAACTAAACATGATCATCTCCCCTTATATAATCCTTATCATCAATCAAATTATCAAATCGTAAAAATTCTTTTAATAAAAGTATTGAAAACTTTCCTGATTTTGCATTTCTGGCACGGATTATTTCAATTGTTGTTACGCATAAGTTGTCCGTATTATGTGAAGCAACACCTTCATTCGACATATTAAGGTGGACATCGATATGCGGAATGGACTTGAATGATTCGTGATGATTATTTGTACCACTACAACCATTTACAAGCATCGGATTGGATATAACAATTACTGGCACACTCAGCTCTGTGGCCATCGATTTTAACTTCGCCAACAAATTTGCAACAATTGACGAATCGGCTTCTGCATTTATTAACTCACGTACAAGCAGCAGATAATCGATAACCACAAGGCCCAGAGGCGTGGTCTGATTTAGTAATTTTGCATGACTAATCATTTCAGCGATGGAGTGCATTGAATCAACGACAAACAGGTTCTTGTTGTTAGTAAGCAACCTAACTGACATAGTCAACCGACCAAAATCATCATCTGCTAATTTACCTGAATATATATCTAGGCAATTCATCTTTCCAGTTGCAATGAGCATTCTGAGTATCAATCGATCAGAACTCAATTCCAATGTGAAATACAATACACTTCGTTTTTTCGTAATAACCGCATGGCAAGCAATATTGGATGCGAAAACAGTCTTGCCAACTGTAGGCTCACCTGTAATAAGAATTAAATCGCCACTATGCAACCCGGATAGCCATTGGTCAAGATCTTTGAAGCCAGTTTGTAGCCCATGGATCAACTCAGGATTATTGTACTTGTCCATAATTTTTTCATACGCCATCTTGAGTGGTTCAAGCGAATAACAGTATTTGGATTTATCACTCAGTCCAGAGTTTTCGATACTCATACGAAACCCATTCTATTAACCACGCCACCTTTTAATCGAACCTCCTCTGTAAGCGCCTCAAGGAATTCATCGGTTGATTTAAAAGCGGAAATGCGATGACGCCGTGATAGTGCCGCTATATCGCCCATGCTGACCCGACTAAGACCTGCGATGCCTTTTGATACATCACTTTCAAGTGATTTGCCTAAGCCCCACTCATTCAATTTCCCATCGATTACATTTCGCAGTTGCTCACTACGAAGATAGCCAACATGAATCTTATGGTCGAAGCGCCTTAAGGCGGCTGGGTCAAGGCCATCAACCAAGTTGGTTGTGGCAATAAATATGCCTTCAAAACTCTCAAGCTGAGTCAGGAATTCATTGACTTGGCTAATCTCCCAAGCCTGTTTAGCTGACTCCCGATTTCTGAGAAAGCTATCTACCTCGTCAATCTGCAGTATGGCTTGGTCACGAATGGCATCTTCAAACGCATTTGCCAAATTTCGCTCCATCACACCCAAATAAGGGCTCTGCAAATCAGACATACGCTTAAGCACCAGTGGTTTACCCAAACTACTCGCTAGCCAATGGCCAAAAGCCGACTTGCCCGTACCTGGCGGCCCATATAGACAAACTCTTCCGGCATTAGACTGTTGCAACCCGTTAGCTAGACCTGCAAGATCAACAGCTGTATTGCAGAACAAAGGATCAAAACCTTGGCTGTTCTGTCCGCGATTTACATCTTTAATGGTTGGATGGCCTTGCGCCCGTAAAGTGTTGTCCAATAAAGACTCAATAACAGTACCCATTGATTGTTTCTGAGTGCTAACACGCGTTGCAACACTGCATGCTCTAGCAATAATGGCAGGTGTTAGGCTATTGGATATTGCCATTCTTTGAATATTGGCCTCATCAAGCAAGCCATTGGTAGCTAAACGCAATTGTTCAGCACGCTGTTGAAACGGCGGCGCTTGTAAATGAACGACCGCGTCAAAGCGCCGAATGAACGCATGATCCATACGACTGACACTATTGGCAATCCATATGGTTGGAACTGCGTTTTCCTCCAATAACTGATTCACCCATGATTTGGCACTTTCAGCCGTAGTAGGCTTTCCAAACAACGAGCTGCCATCATTGAAAATCGCATCAACTTCATCGAACACCAGCACAGCACGGCGGCCAACTAACAGTGCCTGAGCGGTTGCGGCATTGCTTAAACGTTCATGCGGTTTAAGCCACTCACCATCATATTCAACGTTTGAAACGTCATAAAGTGTCATACCTAACTGCTTAGCTAGAACGCGTGTCAATTCTGTTTTGCCAGTGCCCGGTGGTCCATAGATTAGGATATTATTACCCTTCCGATGGGTAGCTATGGACTCATTGATTAAGCTTGCAAGAAATTCAAAGCTTGGATTGATATGACGGTATTTTCCGACATCCAATACTGCAGGAGGTGATAGGTTTAGAAATGTATTAAAAAACGAATCGATTTGAGTAATCTTGGTTGTTGCCAGTGAGCGAAACCCGCCTCTTTGCAAGCGAATATTTTGAGTAATTCCATTTTGGTATGAAAACTCAACAAGCCCTGACTTTCGGAGCATACCAAAGCACGATGTAGCATGACGAATTGACTTCAAAGACAAACCTGTAACCAAATGAATCTGCTGGGTTGTATTGACCATTTCAATACAATATTTGCCAATATTGTGAACATCCTCATCGGATGTCAGCAGCACAGCGAGGCCTAACAATTGACGATCCACACTATTCAGTGAAAGTTTACTGCCAAGCAAATCGAGGTTAGCGGCAAGCTGATTAGGCAAAACAAATTTACGTTTTGAACGCTCAAGATGCTCTAATGTGGCTTCAAGACGGTCAATGCAGCAAGCCAGTTCATCACCCCCTAGCTTGCGAAACATATCGGGAATACCAAGGCGTTCAACGATGCGCTTACGTTGCTGTGATGGCATATGTAGATTGAGTCGGTTTACCGCATCAAGATTTACCAGCATGCGTAACATCCATAGATTAACTAAGCTACGCGTACGTGCCAGTTTCGGATAAATCAAACCGGTTGACGAAGAATTTCTAGTCGCTTGACTCATAGCAACAACCTCACTTTGCAGATATAGTTATAATCCTGATATGTGCGACAGGTTACGTCGCATAAAACTGTATATTGGTAACGAAAGTAAATGCTATTGGAGAGACAATCCTTGAAAGATGAATCTACACGCACCCTCGAACGGCAATGGGCCATGTTACGAACTCTGCCACGCGCTCCACGCCGAATAACGGCCATGGAAGTCAGTGATCGCCTACGGGATATTGGCTTTGATGTAACCAAACGGACTGTTGAGCGTGACTTGCAAAGCCTTGCAACACGTTTTCCACTGATTTTAGATAATCGATCGAAACCATTTGGCTGGAGTTGGATGAAAGATGCCAATTTTGAATTCATGCCACGCCTGACTGTCCCACAATCTGTTGCCTTAACTTTAGCTAAGCTGCATTTACGCACCTTGCTTCCTCTGAGCATGCATCAAGATTTGGAGCCGTTATTCGCCATTGCCGAACATGAAGTTAGCGCAACAGGCTGGAAAGACTGGCATAAACGCACAGCGGTTATCCCGGCAACTCAAGCACTGCTTGCACCTAAGCTGAATCCAGATGTTTTGGCTACAGTACAATCTGCTTTAGCAAGAAAACGTTGTCTGGAAGGGCTATACAGAACCAAAGGCAGTGAAAAATCAAAAAAACGGTTAATTCACCCACTCGGATTGCTTTCTCGCGGGCCGGTGTTGTACTTAATCTGCACACTGTTCGATTATCAGGATATTGTGCAACTGGCCATGCATCGATTGAGCGAAGTCAACGAATTACCTGAAACGCTAAAAGAACCAGACAACTTTGATTTTATTGCCTATTCAAAATCCGAAGGTCGACGCTATTTTTCAAGAGGCTCTATAAACCTTGTATTGCGCTTTGATCCCCCAGCGGCAGAACACTTAAAAGAAACGCCATTATCGAAAGACCAGACCTGGCGTTTAATCAATGAAGGCAAGCATGTTGAAGTCACCGCTACGGTTGATGACGACGAAACCCTGCGTTGGTGGTTATTGAGCTTTGCCGATCAGCTTGAGGTATTAGGGCCGAGTGAACTGCGCTATTTTATGTCTGAATCAGCGCGTAATACCTTAAAAATGTACCAAGGAAATTAAAGTTGTATGCCATGGTCAAAGCATGAGTCGCGTGTTTATTTTCTTCCTACTTCTGACAAATTTACTTAACGCTAATAAATACTACATACGACACGTTATGTCGTATTGCTAACGGATAATGACTCTACGAAAAAGGAGTTATACACATGACTGATTCAGCCATTCAACAAAGAAAAGCAAAATCCATCATTCCTGTCAGATCGTCTTTTGACATTACAGTTAAAGGGATAACTCCAGTAGCTTCATATTGGATATTGCGATTTATCAGTCAAGGCCATGACTTTGATCAATCGGATTGGCATCGTAAGTCTTCATTACGTAAGTTATTCAAATCAAAAAACATGAAACAAACTTACGAAGAGGGTTATGCAAAGCAAATGGAGAAATTCACTAGTGATGCCGAAGTAATTTTGACATCATTTGAGAGTGAATTTACTGAATTTTTCAAAGATCCTGTCTTTGAATCTAATCTAAAGTTATTAGGGATTTCGTTAAATTTAAATAAAGTCGATATCGAAATTCTCTCATTTGCAATCACCATAAATAGTGATCCAATACTCAAGGAATTCATACAATCAGTTAGTTATAATTTTACAGGTTGTAACTACACTATAGTTGCAGAAACGTTAGGTATTGGTGCTGATGACTTTGCTAGAGCTTTTTCCGACGAGGGACAACTAAAGCGAACCGGCCTGCTTGAAACACAGCAAATTCCATATCCATTATGGAATTTGTTTGAAGTACCTGACGGATTATTGAATAGTATCAAACTGGAAACATTTTCTATAGCTGATACATTGAAAGGCTATGTGCTGCCCAGCTTGGAGGGCACATTAAACTTTGAAGACTACCCCGCTTTGAATGAATTTATTCGCAACAGCATCAGATACCTAGATATTGCTCAGGCCACCCAACGCAAAGGTGTCAATATTCTACTTTACGGGCCTCCCGGTTCAGGCAAGACCGAACTTGCGCGATTATTAGCGAAAGAATCCAGAATGCCATTGTTCGAAGTGAGCAGTTGCAAAGAACAGCATGCAGTCACTGGCGCGGCCCGTTTTCGGCATTACTGGTTGGCTCAAAACATCATGAGGCAAACTAAAAATGCCTTTTTATTTGATGAAGTTGAGGATGTTTTTGATGTTCGTTTTGATCATCGAGGTCGTGAAGAATCCTTAAGCAATAGAAAATCATGGGTAAATCAAATTCTTGAAACCAATCCCATTCCTACCATCTGGATTACCAACCAGATTGACCAGCTAGACCCTGCTTACATCCGGCGCTTTGATTTGATCTGCGAGGTGCCCTATCCGAGTTTTAAGCAACGTCAACGTATGCTTGAGAAAGACTACAGCGATATCCTCAGTCCTGATATGATTCAAAAACTCGCAAAGGTTGAAAAGCTTGCCCCAGCAATTATGTCGAGAGCTGCTAGCGTCACCCGTACCATTACTGACAGTGGTGATATTCCACAGGCAGAGAAAAACTTTGAGTCGTTGTTGTCTGAAACATTAAAAGCGCAAGGCCATGGCGCTATCGGTCGGGGAGACGCTAGTCTCACTGTTGGCTTCTATGATCCGTCGGTGGTCAACTGCGATAGTCCCTTGGAAACCTTGGCTGACGGCCTCTGTGCATCCAAAAGTGGTCGCGTTTGTCTGTTCGGACCACCAGGTACCGGAAAGACTGCATTTGCCCGATGGCTGGCAGATCGTATTGGCATTCCCCTCTATGCTAAACGTGCGTCCGATCTTATGGGCATGTATGTTGGTCAAACTGAGCAAAATATCGCCCAAGCCTTCAAAGAGGCGAGCGACGATGGTGCTTTATTGTTGATTGATGAGGTGGACAGCTTTTTGCAAGATCGGCGTAACGCAGAGCGCAATTGGGAGGTAAGCCATGTCAATGAGCTGTTAATTCAAATGGAAATGTTTAATGGCATATTTATTGCTTCAACAAATCTGATGTGCTCTCTAGATCAAGCGGCTCTGCGACGATTCGATTTGAAGGTAAAGTTCGATTTTCTAAAACCTGAACAGGCTGAGTCCATATATGTTAGGCACTGCGAAGGCTTGGGTTTTGAACCTCCAGAAGAGATTCAAATAGCTCGAATACGTCGAATGGATAGACTAACTCCTGGTGATTTCGCGGCCGTTATACGTCAGAATCGATTCAAACGCATGCTCAATCCAGAAGCTATGTTGACGGCACTTGAAAGCGAAGCTTCCTTGAAGGAAGGCGCTAAGGGTACAATCGGATTTATACGGTGACCAAAGGTTAATTGATGCCAAAACGTTCAGACACGCATGAAACCGTTTTGCTGGCTATGGAAATCTTGAGGCGAATATCAAGAGGCCGTAAGGTTACAGCCGCAATGTTGCATGAGCAACTTTCGAGTGATGGCTATAAACGTGATATTCGAACAATACAGCGACAATTGGACATGTTGAGTGGCCATTTCGATATTGAACGGGACGATCGAAGCAAGCCATATGGGTATAGTTGGAAAAGTGGTTCTAAAGGTTTTTCAATGCCCTTACTCACTGAGCAAGAATCCCTGCTATTGACCTTGGCCGAACAACATCTAAAATCCCTGCTGCCCGAAGGATTAATGAGGTCAATGAACCCATTCTTCGAAACGGCCAGACAAAACCTAGTTAACGATTCGAAATCAAAGCTCTCAAAAGAATGGCTTAATAAAGTAAGAACTGTCAGCGAAACCCAGCCCCTACTCCCGCCCAAAATAAATTCAGAGGTTTTTGAAGCAGTGAGTAATGCTTTATACAGAAACCATTGGTTGGAAGTTGAATATAAAAACGCCAATGGCCTTTCAAGCAACTCCCGCGTGATGCCCCTTGGTTTAGCCCAACAAGGCCCAAGACTATATTTAGTTTGTCGATACGAAGGTTTCAACAATGAACGATCATTGGCTCTTCACCGAATTGTCAAAGCCAAGGAATCTACACTGACCTTTGAACGACCACAAGATTTTAATCTTGCACAATACGATAATGACGGTCGATTTAGTTTTGGCAACGGCAAGAAAATCAAACTAAGTTTTCGGATTAAAAAAGACTTTGGAAAGCATTTACTTGAAACCCCGCTATCGCTTGACCAGACTGTAAAGGAAATTGGCGAGGATTATTTAATTACGGCAACAGTTGTCGATTCAGAACGTTTGGATTGGTGGTTGAGGGGGTTTGGTGAGGAGGTTAAATCAATACGAAAGTCAAGCTCGTGAAAAGACTAATGCATAATTCTTTGTAAGTTATATTAAGGCAGTTACATGTACTGCAATTCAATTACTTATCTTTAAAAATCATACGGAGTACTGAATGCCAAAACTAGATGATTTAATTAAAATCCACACTTCAAGCGAACTTCGTGGACTAAACAAGCTACTTAAAAGCTGGTCAGAAGTTGTTACAGATTATTGCCGAGATGACCTGGAAAATAATTGTTGGTGGCATACCGAAAGAGCAAATATATCAACACTAGCAGGAGCAGCTTGGCGCTTAAATGAAGGATGGATTGCATTAGAAGAATTCAGTACAAAAAAAAGACATAGAATAATTGTAGATCAGGAAGTGAAAAGAAAAAAGCCATATGCAAACGGTCGCTGTGATCTATTTGTGTCTCACAAAAGCACTTCGTTTGCTATGGAAGCTAAACAAGCGTGGAAACGTATGAATGAAGGAAATCGATTATTTAAAGATGCAGTTTCAGAAGCCATGAAAAGTGCAATAGTTGACGCAGACAACCTTGTCCCTGATGAAGCAAACATTCTGCTTGGGATTGTATTTTCCGCACCACGTATCCCATTATCAAAAGTTGCTAAGAAAAACGACTCTAGCCAAGCGGATTCAGTAATAACAAGATCATATGTAGAAAACTGGATTAAGAGTAGCGAATTAAATCAATATGATGCTTGGGCGTATGTATTCCCAGCAAAATGCGAAAAACTTATAAACATAACTGGGAAAAGTGTATTTCCTGGTGTTTTACTTACAATCAACCAAGTCAAGCTACGCCATAAAAGATCACGAATATGATTTGTAGAAATGCATGAATAATTTCAGATTATTCATTTGCTGATATGGGTGATGATGACCTCCATTTCGAGACTGAGATTTGATACTCTTAGAATATGAAATCATCAAGTCTCAAAGCCCAGCTCAAAACCGCCCACGACCTTCACACTGAACCTTCAAGAGTTCGGCTTCATCGAGCCATCAGTTGGCTTGGCAAAGCCGAGAATGAGGCCGCAGACCCAGATGCTCGCTTCATCTTCCTATGGATTGCCTTTAACGCCGCCTATGCAAAACAGTTTGGTTTTGAAGAAAGTGAGCGCGATCAGTTGCAAGCATTTATCAACGCATTGGTCAGAATTGATACTGCGTGCACATTGAAACAAGCTGTTTTCCAACAATTTACTGGCCCAATTAGACTACTCATTGAAAACAAGTTCGTCTTTGAACCATTCTGGCGCGCTCTGCGTGAGCACGACTCCAGTGAATCTTGGCAGAGACAATTCACGGCTGCAAAAAATAAAGCCATGTCAGCTGTAATGGGTAACCAGACAGAGGTGGTACTTTCAATAGTGTTTGATCGTTTGTATGTACTTCGCAACCAATTGGTTCATGGCGGTGCAACTTATGGAAGTAAAGTCAACAGACAACAAGTGGCTGATGGCGAGAAAATCTTGGGTATTTTGGTGCCAGCCATTATTGATTTAATGATAAAACACCCCGAGCTGGATTTTGGGGAGATTCTTTATCCAGTGCTGTAGTAAGCGCATAGAAATTAATTCTTATTCAATTTAGGGTATTTAATGCGTCACATTATGTCGCTGTTGAGATGTAAACTCAATCCCACAATACAAGTATTAAGTAAATGATAAATTCAGTTCTCATAAAAGCATCTGCACTAATTATTCTAGGAATTTCAGAATGATGTCTGAGAAACAGTTCGAGCGTTTCATAATTAATCTAAAGCTACTGAACGCCAAAGAAAGAGATCATTTGATGAGATACGCCTATCTAGGTGCAACTGGAACAAATGATAAAACTGAGAGTTATCTTTCAGATGAATTTATAGAAAATTTAAAACCGCATTTAATAGAGCTTGGGCTTTCAGAAAACTCGAAGTGCTTATTTGCAGGCATGGATTATCACCTCGACTGGCTATACGTAGCGCTAAAGTTTGCAATTGAAAAACCCACATTCGTTATCGCTGATAAATCTAACTTAAAGATAAAATTTCCTATGGAAACAGCTCAAAAGAGCAATATCTTTCGTGAAATATCCGGAAGCCAAGAAGATATCGACCTTATCGCAGTTTTTAAAAGTGAAGTAGATTCTGAACCTAAAAAGTACGCAATTTTATTCATTGAAGCCAAAGGAAGCGCTAATTTTGATGGTGTCCAGCTTGCTCGTAAACTGATTAGACTTGATCATATTTTAAAAATTTCTGGTGCATTATCTTTGATTAATTACCGTTTAATACTCGCGGCACCTAGTTTGGATATAAAATTTGATGATTGCAGTGAATTTGCACTTAGCTTGCTAGAAAATAAACTAGATAAATCTTTTAAGTTTAATTTGGTGAAGGCGTTAAGCCCTAAAAACCACATAAGCAGAGTTGGCGAAGGATTATATTATTTGAAGACCCCCTTTCCCCAAACATTTGCCATCAAGAGATTAAAAGATTCTAAAGAAGGCTCTTTTACAAAGTGGAAATTTTCTGAAAGAAAAGGTGGGCTCAAAAAAAATGATCCCTAACCTCTCAAAATCTCGCATCCAATCCGGTCGTCAATGTCAGAAGCGTTTGTGGCTTGAACTCCATCAACCAAAAGACTCGAATTGGACCTTTTCAGCTCAAGCTAGGATGGATGAAGGCACCGATTTCGGTGTGCTCGCACAAGAACTACTGGGCGGCGGCTTTCTGGTGGCTGCTGACTACAGACATGTCAATGAAGCTTTAGCTGAAACTGCTGATCTGTTAACTCGCCCTATTGATGAAGTACCAATGATTTTCGAGCCAGCCTTCTCACACGAAGGCGTTAGAGTTCGAGTGGATGCTTATCAAAGGCACATCGATGGGGATACGCTGATTGAAGTTAAGTCCACAGGTGGAGTCAAAGCCGAGCATATTTGGGACTGCGCCATACAGACATGGGTTGCCCGTGGCTCAGGGCGTAAGGTCACGCGTGTCATGTTAGGCCATGCAGACACATCATTTTTCTATACGAGTGAAGGCGATTATCAGGGCTTACTCAAATTGGCCGATATCACAGCAGAGGTCGAGGCCATCATCGCTAAAATTCCAGCTATCGTCCATGAACTTCAGGCAGTAGCCATTGGAGAAAAGCCTGCAATTTCAATCGGCGCACATTGCACAACGCCCTATGGCTGCCCATTTATCGATTATTGCAGCATCGGCGAACCAGCTCCTGCAGAATTCCCAGTTAATCTCTTACCACGCGGTGGCGCTCTGATTGATCGGCTTATCGAGGCTGGCTATGCCGATCTTCGTGATGTTCCATCTACAGAGTTAAAATCGGAAATACACATCCGTGTTGCCGAAGTTACTCGTACAGGCGAAACATTTATCTCTCCCGAATTGAATGACCTACTTGAAGCTATTCCCTATCCTCGTTACTACTTGGACTTTGAAACCATCTCGTTCATCGTGCCACGCTGGCTTGGCACCCGCTCTTTTCAGCAAGTGCCCTTTCAGTATTCCTGTCATATTGAATCTAAAGCTGGAGAAATAGAGCATCGTGAATTCCTTGATGTTTCTGGCAACTCGCCAATGCTTGGATTCATTGAACAATTGATCCGGGATGTTGGCACTACTGGTGCAATTGTAGTTTGGAATCAAGGCTTCGAAGCCTCACGGCTTGGCGACCTCGCCTCAATGTATCCAAAGTATGCGAAAAAGCTATCGGTCATTATCAATCGCATGGTTGACCTACTCCCTATGTACCGCAATCACTACTATCATCGCGAGATGCGTGGATCCTGGTCAATCAAGAACGTGTTACCCACCGTGGCGCCCGATTTGGACTACAGTAATTTAGAAGTTAGCGGAGGAATGGCTGCACAAGAAGCATACAAGGAAATTCTCAGCTCTCAAACCTCAGCCAAGGAAATGAAAGCTATTGAGAAAGCCCTATTAGCTTATTGTGAAAGAGATACTTTGGCAATGGTAGCCCTCACCAAGCAATTCATAACGACTGCTTAATGAGATCACTTCGATCAACTGGCAAAGCGCCTAGAAAACATAGCTATTTAAGTTCATCAAATAGTCTATCAATATCATTTTTAGATATGGTGTAGTGTGCGTCTGCTTTTCATTTAACATACTCCCAGTGTGTTTCGACATTATCAAATGTCTACTAAACTCTGGGAAGTCCAGGGCAGCGTCATATCTTAGTGGCTCTAACTTATTTTATACCCCAAATTTGGGGTTATTTCTTCATTCTCGGCATTTTCAAACATATGGTCAAGGTAAATTCATAATGAGATTAAAATGCATAGCAATAGCTGTAAATGACTAGATAATAGTCGTGGTTTTAATACACCACTTTTGGAGTTCAAAAAATATCAACCCAATTTTCCACGGTTATACTGGATAAACTTTAATATGCCCGACTAAACTCATGAGCCTCATTCCTAAAGCCTTAATCCAAGCTTACAGCGCCACCGATTTCATCGCACACCTGCCCGATGGCGAATGCGTGCTTCGTGTGGACGTTCGTAACGCCGTATTGGCACAATTCCTCAAAGACCATGAAACCACTAATGCTTCCTACATCACAGCATGGAATCCTTATAGTCGCATTTTCGAAACAGCCGATAACGAGCAGGCCACTATCCAACTTAAATCAGTTATTTCAGAATTGGAATTGACCAGTTACCCTTGTGATGGTCATGACCCGACGGGGCAATGGGCTGACGAGCCTGGCTTTTTGATTTTAGGTGCCAAGCGTAGTAAGTTACGAAGCATTGGCCGTCGTTTCAGGCAGAATGCGATCATCATCGTGGGTAGGAATGGCATACCTAAACTTGAACTACTGCGTTGAATGAAGGCGACTGATTTCATCCTTGAAATCAGCCGCACTATCATTTGCCAACTATGAAATATAAGCAGAGTCAATAATTTGCAAGACCACGTCCAGCTCTTCTAGAGTGAAAATCCGCATTTCGGTCCATCCTTGGCCGCTCAGACCTGCCGGCTTTCCATGCTGTAAAATCTGTTTCCCGAGTATGTCAGCCCTCGTAACTACAGCGTACCGGATAACAGTCGCTTTCACTCCATGATTTGCAGCGCACTCCTGAATTCGCGAAATACCACGCCTAGCGCTCGTCATCCCAACTTTAAAAGTCAACGTGCCTTCATAAATCATGCTCCACAGATAAATGACATCCTTGTCACTAGAGCCTGGGGCTATATCCATATGCGAGCATATGTCATCAAGCAAGCGCCTTGTTGCAGCAACTTTATATTCGTTAGGACGCATAGCCGAAAACTCTGAGCGATATCTAAAATGGCTTGCAACTTCTCGTAACTCTGTATCACTACGATAAGTTAAAATTGATAGCATATGCCCACAAAACTGGTCAATGCCCATATCAGAATCAGAAGCGATTTGATACGCAGAATTACTACCATGTGCAAATTCAGTTCTAGTTGCGTATTTCAGTGCCTCCTGAATGAGTAACTCAAATGTCCAAGACTTGTATTTTGGAGTCATGTGCGCATTGTAGTTTTCAAATCCTCTTTCATGCGCAGCTTGCCACGCAGGACTATTTGCAATACGAAACTCGCTTGATGATTGGTGTTTCTGTGCTTCTGCCAGTAACTGTTCATGTGTCCATTGTGTGTAAACATGTGCCATATGGGCGCAACATTCATCAATAACTTCTTTACGATGCGCCGCATCATATGCCTGAGGATTTCCTTTCTTGAATTCATCTCGTGTTGGGTATTGCTTTGCAATTTCAATCAATTTTTCGATAGTCCAACTGTTGTGCAAATTGGGCATATGGGAACAGCATTTGTCTAACAGCCCACGCTCCCAAGCCAATTTATATTCGTAAGGAGCCTCTTTTTTAAACTGACTCCTGGAATTGAACTTTTTGGCTGTTTCAGCCAAATGTTCATTGGTGTATTTGCCAGTACGTCCACCAGTAATAATTTTCGTCTTACGTGTTTTTGTTGCCATAGCGGGATTCTCCCTGTGAGTGAACCTATACTTTGGAACAAAAATATCTTTCGAAAAGTTAAGGCATATTCTTGCAAATTTAAACACTATTAAATTTGCATAATTTGCGCTTTGTAAGCTTGGCAAAAAACTAATTTGGCTTATACGTTTCATTTTCTAAGCGATTCAACGTACGCATCGACTTCATTGTCGTACCAATACGACGAGCCGTCGACTCTTACACACTTCGGCGCTTTCCCCTTTCGTATCTGACCGTACCACTTCGTCTTGGAGCAAGGAACTATCGGCTGAATTCCTCGTTTCTGGCAACCTAAAATATCTCGAAGCCGTAAAAGTTTTCGTTTTTTGTAAAAATTACTCATAACCTATTGCCTTTTTTATAATTTAAAAGAAGTTTTAAACCACAAAAAAATCATCTCACAGGTTACGCTAGGAAATCCCCCCCTTATTAGTGCCATTTGCATGGCGACATAATAGGGATATTGGCTACCGTGACGAACGCTAAAAAACAAAAAAGCTTGAATTAACAGGCTTTCAGGCTTAATTCGTTCAAAAAACTTTAACCGCTGGATTTTGACTTTGAAACAGTATCCGGAACCGAAACATTCGGAAACTCTAATAAATGATAGTTATCACCCGAGCCACTTTCCTCGACACCAATATTCCAACGACGTGGAACAATCTCGGTCACGATACGCTCTGATAAATGCAAGTCACCCGCGATCATTGGCATGGCACTAGGACTGGCTACCGCAACCACTGCAACAGGCACCAAAGTTCAAGCTTAATAATAATATGAACTCAGAAATCACTTAACCAACGAAGTGCAATATTTCGCCCAGTCATCCATCAGCCCCCGACGCTTCTCAATCAGCTTGTCCCGCATATAAGCGGCCTGCACCTTGTCCTTCAACTCATGCGCCAACGCAGCTTCGGCCAGATACTCGGGATAATCCGTAGTCGCGCCAGCCCAGTTACGGAAGGTCGTCCTTAAGCCATGTACGGTATAGGCATGAGCGAGCGTTTTAAAGACTTTGTAGGGCGCTGCAATGGTGAGTGGAACCATCTTGCCTTTTTGCAGCTTATCACTGGGAAATACAAAGCCAGTTTCATGAGTATGCAAAGACATTAATATTTTGATTACTGCTGGACTGAGTGGCACAACATGCTCTTTGCGAGATTTCATTCGCGCTTTTGGAATCGTCCAGAGCTGATCAGTAATATTAAATTCGCTCCATTCAGCCTCAACAACATTACTCGCGCGGCAAACGGTCAAAGCAATCATCGCAAGCGACTTGACCGAAAGTGATCCAGCATCTTCGAAAGCGCCAAGCCGAGCTAACTCATCGAAGAATACAGGAGCTTGCTTATAAGGCAATGCCGGATGGTGGCCCTCCTTCGCTAAATCTGATGACTTTGGCAGATATCCTCGCAAAGCACCTCGCCAAACCGCAGGATTTTCACCACTGAACAGCTTCCTTTCTTTGGCATGCTCGAATATAGACTCAATCCGACCTCGGACGCGTTTTCCCGTGTATGTTCTCTTAAACCAGAGAGGCTTCAGAACTTCAGCCAAGAATTCAGTCTACACTTCCGTAATCGGCATTTTAAGAAGCGGCTCGCAGTACATATCTATGGTTCTGCGCCATGTCAGTCGTGTTTCTTCACTCCAACCATGCTGCTCCTTTGAGAAGAAGCTCTCAGCACATTCACCGAAGGTCTTATTATTGGCACGGCTAGCTCTAACATCAGCCAAAGCCTGCCGCTTCGAATCTATTGGATCTACCCCTTGTGCACACATGGTTCTTAGCTGGGCAGCTTGAAGGCGAGCATCCTTAAGACTGATATCCGGAAATCGGCCCATTCCTTTGTCACGTAGCTTTAAGCTGATTTTGTCCCGATACCTGAAAATCCATGAAGCGCTACCATGACGAGGGTCAATACGAAGATACAATCCCCCGCCATCGTTATGCATGCCTTTGTGTTTGGCTTTGACCAAGGCGTTGATTTTAAGAATGGAAAGCATACCAATAGCACGGGACATAAAAACCTCAAAAATAATCTGCACCATACGAATCTAGCATACTCTGCACCATATATTGCACCATACAAATACATGTGGACGTGTGCGCACCAATACGCACCGATACGCACGGAATTTAGTATTTATATATATTTATCAATATGTTGTAAAATTACAAAAATTCCGCTAAAACCCGCTAAACACTTGGGTTAGACGCCAACTTCGGGCGCCAGTTAAAAAGACTCACAGAAATGTGGGTCTTTTTTTATGGGCGTGAATTCGTAGCCCAAATGTTTTTGGGCGAATGATTATTCGCCCCTGCATATCGTTTAAATCATCATGTTGCCATTGGGCCGGGTTATTACGGATACATTGCCGTACCGATTGCAATTCCGGTTCATCACGAATGATCCGCTCCCAATAATTACGTTGCCAAACCGGAATGCCAGGCGTATTACGCTGCATATTTATTTGTATGGTTGATGCCGATTTAAATGATCTAATGATGGTGGCAATTGAACCCGAAATGGGTTTGCCAAATTGTTCAACCGTAGGGGCACGGCATGCCGTGCCCTGGTATTCCGTTTTTTTACATTGGGCACGGCATGCCGTGCCCCTACGTTCGTTAATAACAACAATCCCATGCATATGATTCGGCATGATGACGCATTCGTCCAGAAACGCCGCGGGGAAATGCGTTGGTATTGCATGCCAACAATTTTGTGCAATTAGACCGGCCTCATTCAACAACATGCGCCCTTCAATTATTTCTCCGAACAGGTGCGCACGTTGATGCGCGCATACCGTAATGAAATATCCGCCTGATTGCGAATAATTATGGTTGATACTGCGAATGCTTTGCCGGTGGTGAATGTCTGGATTAAATGCCATAAAAATTCCAATAAGGAATTTATATCATGGCAATTTGGCGATTCACTAATGTAGGGAAAATCGGATTTGTTTGTAGGGGCGCAACATCAATTCCGCAAAAAAAACCCGCCGAAGCGGGTTAAGTTTTTCATACTTACAGACAGGGATCAGCCCAAGTCAAAGTTATTTTATTAGCACTATCACTTGCATTGATAGTAGGGCTTGTGGTCGTTGATGTGTTAAATAAACCATTATCCATTTTGCATGAAATTAGTGTAGATAGCGTATCAGTACCGCTAATTAGGCCAATATTAACCGTACTTCCATTCATAAATGTACCATTAATCGTGGTTGTTTCATCACCTTTGCCATCAGTACCACCAACTACTCCAATGCTACCCACTGATGTTGAGTCGACCGTAAAGTTTTTACACACCCTGCGAGAATTTGTTGTACCAGCCGCAATGGTTAGACCTACATTGGTTGCAGTCCGTTGTCCGTTATTAGAAGTACAAGTAACACCACTAGAACCTGCTGTCGTTGTATAAGCAAGTTTAGTGCCTTCATAGTTGTACTTGCCAATGGTCAATGTTGACAACACGTCAACCTGAGTTACGGTGCATATATATGGCTTTACCGTCAATAACGTTGGGTTGCAATCAAGGACTGAGTATGTAGTTTTCACGTTTGGATTGCTAGAACCACCGCTGAAGATGTAGTTATTCAAATTAACCGAAAAACTACCCGCTCCAACGGGAGGAGCGCCGCCACCTATGGCAAAGTTCTGCGTATCTTGCAGGCTGGTTTCGTCCACATCAATAGCCGATGACAATACCGCGACACCGGAATTGGAATTGTACATAGTGGAGTAGGCAACTTGAGTGGTGTTATTGGTTGGATTACTGCCTGGCACAACCTTACCGCGCACGGGATCGCCGGAACCAGCGCCTGAGAAGTCATTATTACTGACCACCAATTGAATGCCGGATATTGGAGACCAATTGCTCAGCTCCGACATATTGATTGAGGTGAATGGCGTATATTTCAACACGCAACTTGACAGCGTTGCTGGCGACACGCAGTTATCTTTAGCATTAGTAATTTTGTCAATGGCTTCTTGTTCAAGAAAATCGATAAATAACCCCCTACTATGCAGCCATTTAAAATCGTTTGAACGCTGTATAGAAATAGATGTTGGGTCATTAATAGTGCGAGCAATTTCCAATACAAGAACTGCCGCATTAGTCAGCAAGGTATTATAAAGCGCAGAATTAGCCTGATTGATGATGCGGCCATCCAAATAATCCAACACTATATTTTTATAGTTGGTGGTAGCAGTTGCTGTGGGCGCATAAGCCGAAGCTGTGCCATCATTTTTTGTAGCTAGCAGATTGAAATAATCGTTGTACATATCGGCGGCCACGCGGAAAACCCCATCCACGCGAATTAAACGGCACGACTCAATATAATCGTCTGTAGCGCCCGCCACTACCAATGCGCCATTGACCAGTTTGTAATGTGTATGGGTGATGCGGCGCGGATCGAATTTGGGCTTGCCAATGGCAATTGAATTGTCATGGTGATCACGACAGCAGGTATCGCAATATTGGCTCTGTGGTGGAGCATTGTTGGCCAATGTTGCCGCGCCTGAAATAGGTGTATAGCTAGCCACAGATGGCACAGAATAACGAAAGCCATTCCAATAGGTAGGCCGGTAGGTAACATCGGCTACGTTTTTATTTGCTCTGTTGCATGTGCAACCAATAACGGCGGTTTCTACCCGCGATTGCGCCTGCGCTGTACCGCCATTTAAGCCTGAATAGGTCAATACATCGAAGCGCGTTTCAACCACACGTTGGTTGTTGTTGTTGCCTGCAATTTCAGGCTTGGGATTGGTGGCCGCGGTATCGGTGCCATTGCCCACCGCAATAGGAATAACACCAGCTGTATTGCTTGGGTCGTAAATCACCACACGCGGATATCGCGGCACGCTGGTAGATGTATTGTTCAACACCACTTTCGAGCCATCACCGGGCGAAATCGCGCCAACTGCATCTTCAATACCTATAGACTGAGCTGTGCCATTGGCGTCATTCCAGCTAACCACTACCGCAACGCGTTTGTATTCGTTGTTGGAAGTATAAATAGCAGGGCTACCGCCCGTAGGTGTTGTACCTGTAAGTGGCGTTACACTGATAAAATTCGCCGTGCTAGGTTTGTAAGCCCAACGTGTTACTGTCCATGTGCGGGTAAAGTTCACACCACTTAAGCTGCCCGAATTATCATTGACTGTATCGTTATTAGACGTTAAAGCCTGATAGCCAGCTAGCGTCCTAAAAGACCTGAGATCTTCAAGTTTGTCTTTAGCCAGCTGCAGCGCAATGGTTTGTGCTTTGGTCTCGGAAGAAGAGCGAATGATAGTGGTTTGCAGGGCTGCCAAGGCCAAAAGCCCAAAGCCAAGAATCACCACCGAAATCAGCACTTCTATCATGCTGAAGCCGCGCGGTACATGTATAAATTTAAAGGTCTTCATATTAATCCTTAAAAGCCTTCTGTAGCATCAAGCCAGCTGCCAGGAACGCGGGCAAATTTGGCGTTGGAGGGAAATTTGTTTGGATCGGTACTCACACCGGTATTGTCGTAGATGATGTCGATTGTGCCAGCGATGTCAATCTCGCCTTCAACCACCAAAGAACCAATAATGTGTGAATTGCCAACGCCCATGAATTGTGCAGTTTGATTATTACTGCGCAGAAATAGCATGCCGAAGAAATCGGTGTTGTTGACTTTTGCATTGCCTTCAAGCACCACAATAGCAGGCGATGTGGGTGAGCCGATTTTTGGCCCTAAATCACAGGTTCCTTGAACGTAGTAGAGACCAGAAGCGTTAATACCTAGTGTATTTAATGCTGCACAGGTAACTACTTCTGCACCCAAATTGTCGATTAAATGGGCCGAGGCGCAGTTTGTTGAGCTGCCAGTGCAGTTGGTGTTGGTGGCTGTGGCACCTTCATTCACCACATTGCTTGCACCAAATATAAATTCGAATAATGAATCGTCGGTGTTATCGCCAATATCGCTGAAGTTGGTGCCCGCGCAGTTGACTCCTGGAAAATAGGTAACGTCAGGTAACGTACCGTCATTATTGTCTATATCCAATACATCAAGCCCTTCTTTTTTTGTGGCAGCAGAGTGGCCTGATAAAAAATTGAATGCAGAGCCTGATACTGCTGGGCAACCACAGGCGGTATTTGAAGTTATGCACGTGGTTTTTAATTCAGCCTCAGGCGTGTCTTTAAGATATTCACCAAGTTGGCAGGTTGATACGCTTCCTACGCCACCGCCGCCAGGGCAAACACCACCAGCACCACTACCAATGCGTACATTATTGGGAGACCAAATTGAGGCGGGAACGCCATACCCGCCCGCATTCGGGCTAGTAACAATTTGCGCATTACCAAGACCTTTCACAAAACCCGAACCTATCAGTGGCACAGCCGCAGTGGGGTTGCCATCAGCATATGAAGACCAGGTTTCCTTAATTACCGCCTGGCTGTTTTCGCCAGTGAGTGTGGCATGCGAGATGAAGGTAATCGCAACACGATTTCCGATCGATGGGTTTTTTACACAGACGGGCGTTGATAATGATGAATCAATGCGACAAAGCACCGCTTGCACGTTAACGGTTGAAGGAAATGCTGCTGTACCGCCCACATTCCCCACCGCACCGTAAGGCATAAATGTTGAACCACCACCAGCTGTACTGAAGAACCACAACTGGTTGCGGCGTGTTGTATTGGCTTCAGAACGGCATGGATGTGGCCGGCCAGCAAGAGTAGCGGTATTACTGATGCCATTACAGGTTACCCATCCCGCTTCGCCTGCAGCCGCCAGCCAACCATCGGTGGTGCCGACTACATCTGTTTGGTTGCTGATGATTAAGGCCCGACTGGCTTTAATGTATTCGCCCGCCATGCTAATACCGGTTTCTGCGGCTTGCTCTGCTATGCGAGCGCGATTTTCATTGGTGGCTGTGCGTTGTTCAAAGAAACCTACACTGGTTGAAAATAGCACCACCAAACTTAGGATTACCAGCAATAGCAGAGTAATCACTAAGGTTGATACGCCACGCTGCTGGGCAGCGAAGGAAGGTGATTTGTGGATGTTTGTTTTCATAATAATTCTCTCAGGTGCCGGTTGGTGCCAAGGCGCAATTTGCTAAAGAATCCAAGCAATCGGCTCGTATTCTGACGTCGCTTCGGATGCCACGCGTAATCGTTCCATCTTCAGAGCGCCGAAGTTGACCTTGAAGCTCAATACCAATTTCCCGCATGGTTATGGTTACTGAGGTTGCTGAAACGGGGTTGTTAAGGTAACCGCTTGTGTCAAAGTTGAAGGCTGTTAGGTTCAAAACTCTTGGATCAGAAAGCGAACTCCAACTGGTGGTGTTATTTCTGCTCGGCGGGTAATTGGTGTAGTTTGGGCCAGCAGCTGCACAACTTGGCGTTAAACCTGCGGAGCTTTCAGCCATTTCAAGAACTCCCACATCAAGGCCATCAACAGAGCGTGTTGCAAGGCGCAAAGCGCGTATTTCGCCATTAGCTAAATCTACTGTGCCATTTGTGCCGCCAGTACGATCATAGGCGTATATCACACAGCCATCGCCAACTGTGCCATCACTATTCGCATCATTCGTAGTAAACACTCTGGCAAAGGGTGAAATAGCGAGATTGCTGGTAGTAAAGCGCGCGATTTTACTGCCGGTATCTTGGTCGTAGCCAGAACGCCGCAATTCGCGAGAAACAAAATCCATCGAATTACGCAGCTCCTGGCTTAGGCGCGTGGCCTGCACGTATTCAGTATTGGAGGTCAAGCTCGATAAAGTAAAAGCCAGCACAGAGCCAATAACCACCAAGCCAATGGCCATAGCAATCATCAATTCCACCAAACTCATACCAAGGGCTTTTTTTCTGGTCATCGTCATATGCCTTAATTGCATCGCCGGCCACTAAACTGTGGCATTTTTGAAGGGGAACTTGCTGGCTCACATGCCACAGCACGGCCGAATAAATCCACGTTAACGCGCAATCGATAATCAACGCCGCCAGTTGGGCTGGCAATTTGCCAATAGCCCGCCATACCGGTGTTAGAAAGCCCGCCGCGTTTCGGATCGATGATGACAACGCCGTTATCGCTGGCGCCGATAGTTAAATCTGAATCATCCAAGAAACGAATACGTTTCCATTCAGCCTGATCCGCCGGATATCGGCCAATGGCACAGTAATCAGTGTCTGTAGTCACAGTTTCAAAGCAATCGCACTTGGCGGTGTCTGCCGGGTCTATTGTGGTGGCGGCGCCAAGGCAGAAATTGTTACCGCTGGTGCTCATCGAAACTTTCACTAAAGAATTATTTTTTAGCGCCTCCATACGTGAATTGGCCCAAAAGCTGATGAATTGATCGGAGGCACCGCGCAAGGCACTGCGTTGGCGGAACTCATTGAAACTAGGAATTGCCATTGTTAAAATAATAGCCAACACCGCTAATGTCACCATTAATTCGATGAGCGTAAAACCACGCATGTTTTGTTTCGATAAATTCACGTAACACCCCTTTTCCCGTAGGCTACTATGATGAATAAACCCCTTAAAGTTCAATCTATTTAAGATAGACGGTTAAAATATCAGATAAACGTCAATAGTATCATTGCATAAGGCGTGTTATCTTGAGGACATGTGGAATCGAGGGGAGCATGATGAAAAACAAAGGATTTACCTTAATTGAACTGATGGTTGTCATCGCCATTGTGGGGATTTTGGCAATCATCGCTATTCCGGCCTACACCGAGCAAGTAGCGAAAAGCCGGCGCGCCGAAGCCATGCGTGGCTTAGGTGATTTGCAGCTCCGGCAAGAGCGCTGGCGTTCGAATCACACAACCTATGGCACCTATGCAGATTTACTCAGCCCAACAGTCGACAATTACACGCTGACCGTAACCACTCCCACTGTGACAGGCTATGTAATTACCGCTACTCGCTCCGCTTCTCAGGCTGGTGATCGCTGTGGCAACTTCGTTATGACTGTAGCCTCAGGCGTAGCCACTAAATCCCTTTCGGGTGGCAGCAATTCCAGCAATTGTAATTGGCCTTAAATCCCCCTGCGCTGCGCGCTCCCCCCTTACAAGCAAGGGGGATTACTCCTCCCTTTTTTAGAAGAGAGGTTGGGAGGGATGCCGGAGAACCCGATTCACAGCACCACCCGATAACACGGATGGTATTCGCCAGAAATCTTCATGCGTTTTTGGGCCACGAACGATTGCAACAAATCATCCAGTGCTTGCATGATTTCGGCATCACCAGAAATTGAAAACGGACCAAATTGTTCAATCGCTTTCATTGCTGGTTCTTTCACATTGCCAGCCACAATACCCGAAAACGCTCGGCGCAAGTCAGCGGCCAGCTCATGCTGTGGTTGTTCGCGATGTAACTTCAAGCCTGCCATAGCAGCATGGCTTGGTTCGAATGGTTGCTGAAACGACAAAGGAATCTTCAAGAACCAGTTAAAAAAGAATGCGTCGCGTTCCTTAATGCGCTGCTCGCGCACTTTCGACACACCCTTACGCATGAGTTTGGCAGCACGCTCGGCATCATCCACCACAATGCTGTAATGCTTGGTTGCCGCATCGCCTAATGCTAAGCGGATGAACTGATCAATTTGTTCAAAATACGCAGAAGCCGATGCCGGCCCAGTTAGAATCATCGGCAAGCACATATCGGCATTATCGGGGTGCATGAGCAAGCCCAGTAAATACAGAATTTCTTCGGCTGTGCCTACCCCACCAGGAAACACAATAATGCCGTGCCCTAGTCGTACGAACGCTTCTAGGCGCTTCTCAATATCGGGCATAGTCACTAATTGATTAACGATCGGATTTGGTGACTCGGCTGCAATAATGCCCGGCTCAGTAATGCCGATATAGCGATTACTATTCCGGCGCTGTTTGGCATGCGCGATAGTGGCGCCTTTCATCGGGCCTTTCATCGCGCCAGGGCCGCAGCCGGTGCAAATATCTAAGCCACGCAGGCCGAGTTCATAACCCACTTTCTTGGTGTAAATATATTCTTCGCGACCAATCGAATGACCGCCCCAGCAAACCACTAAATTCGGATCGATATTTGGCTGCAATACCTGCGCGTTACGCAAAATTTCAAACACTGCGCTGGTAATACCAGAACTACTGGTTAAATCAAATTTGCTATTGGTATTAATTTCACAGGCGGTGTAAGCAATATCGCGGACCACTGCAAACAGTAAATCGGCAACCCCGCGCACAATCTCGCCATCCACAAACGCAGAAGCTGGCGCATTGCTGAGTTCGAGCTTAATGCCACGGTCTAATTGCACCACTTCAATATCGTAATCGGGGTAGCGCACTTGTGCGGCGCGCGGATCGTCTGACTCAGCACCGGTAGTTAACACCGCAAGCGTGCAACGCCGCAGCAATTCATGTAGCCCGCCTTGGGTTGCATCGCGCAGACGAGTGATTTCTTCGCGCGATAAAATAACTAAACTGGCACGTGGGGAAATTTGGGCATTGATGGAGAGGCTTTTTTCATTCATTGATGTGGTTCTTTGTGTTGAGTAAGTGTGTATCGACAGCGAGTAAGTGCGCAGCATTGACTAAGCGTTCATCTAAACTCACCAAACAAAGTCGATTATGCATTGCAATGGCTAAATGCAATGCGTCATTGGCACGTAGCCCAGTATGGTGTTGCTCTACCATATGTGCGGCTTCAATAAAATCGCGGCTAGATACCGGCAAAACCGGAGATAGGCTGTCTTTATAAGCAACAAACTGCGCGAGCATCCCATTACGCTGAACAACATTGATTTGTTGTGTACGCAACTTCAGCGACAGTGCTGAAGATAATTCGGTGATTTGCCAATCGCTAATACACAGTTGCGTCAGATTTTGTATCGCCAACCACTTAGTCACTTCAGCTGTTGAAGCCTCATTACCGAACGCTGAAACGAGCACGCAGGTATCCAGATAAAACATCAGTAACGCGACTCGTCACGCATTTGGCGCACTAAATCGACGGCACTTTGTTCGCACATGGGCAATGTTTGCTGAAAACGTCGCAGCGCATCAAAATCGAACGGCTTGCTAGCGCGCTCCTGAACTGGCGCGCGCAACTCGGCCACCACCTTGCCGCGCTTGGTGATGATAACCGTTTCGCCGTTCTGCACCGCTTCAATCAGTTCGCTGAGTTTAGCCTTGGCCTCGGCTATGCTTACGCTCATGATATTCTCCGAAATGACCAACTAGATGGTCATCTTAAGGTTAAATATACTAATTGACAAGGTTTATGACCAGAAGTGATGGGACAAGCCACTGCCTAATTTTTCATTTTCCAAATAAATCGGCATGTGTCCCAGTACGCTCAAATCGAACCAAATCATCAGTTGCCGTGTAAATCAGCACCCAGTCCGGTTCAATATGTAAATCACGGCTTGGTTTCCACTCTCCTTTCAATGGGTGATCACCAAGCACACGAGGTAGGGATTCGCCAAGTAATAAAAGTTCGATGATATGACGTAGCTTTTGCATATCTTTGCCACGCTTCTCAGCTAATTTCACATCGCGTTTGAATTGGCCGGTGTAACTCGGTGAACGCATCAAATACCCAATTGCTTGAACAGATCAGGCGAACTGGATGCTTGAAATACATCTTCACCTATACGGCTTTTACGGATTGTTTCGGCAGTCAATGTATTTGGCACTTCGCTATCTGCAATGTAAAGGCGCATCAAATCGCGGATAATCTGAGCGGCGGGGCGGTGGCGGCCCGCGGCCACAAGCATGAATTGATCACGCAACTCCGATTCCATCTTGATAGACATTTGCACTTCTTTCATTATATTGTCCTCCTTCAGCTAGTGGCTTTATGTATTCTAATGAATATCTATAGTACATGCAACGAATACCTAAAAAATATTCATTGAAAGTAAGGTTGCATTACAACCACATCGAATTCAACAAGGATCTAGCTATGGCCACATTAACGATCACCGAACGAGGGCAAGTGACACTTAGAAAAGACGTGTTTCAACATCTCGGAATCAAGCCCGGAGATAAGATTGAACTGGATTTACTGCCTGATGGACGAGGTATTCTAAAAGCCGCTCGGCAAACTGGAACGATTAATGGCTTCATCGGATTACTCTCAAACCAAGCGAAAAAAGTCGCCAGCATAGAAGAGATCAAAACCGCCACCGAGAGAGCTTAGGCTGGCGAAGAATGAAGCTTGCGGTTGATACGAACGTACTTATTCGCGCCGTTGTGCGCGACAATCCAATGCAAGCAGAACAAGCCATTAAGATCTTGAGAGATGCCGAATTAATCGCCATATCAACGCCGTGTTTGTGTGAGTTTGTGTGGGTACTTCGCAGGGTTACAACATGCAAGCAACCGATACAGCCGCCGCGCTTCGTGCTTTGCTTGATACTGGAAATGTCGTGATGAATCGTCCGGCTGTTGAAGCTGGTTTGGCCATGCTCGATGCAGGTGGGGATTTCGCCGATGGCGTAATTGCCTTTGAGAGCAGCTGGCTAGGCGGAGAAACGTTTGTTTCATTCGACAAAAAAGCGGTTGCCCTGCTCGCGCCTCAAGGTAAATCTGCACGGCTTTTATGAGAAAAAAAACCGGCCATTAGGGCCGGTTTTCTTAATTAACATTCGAACCTAAAGATTAGAATTCGTACTTAAGGGTAACTTGTGCAGTCCATTGTGATTCACCCGAATTTTGACGAGTAGTAAAGTCTTCAACCTTATTGGTGATGCCGTAAATATATTTGCCGCTTGCATCTAAGCCCATATAATCCACGAAGCTACGTGATAGACCGCCAGCTGGACTAAATGCGATTTCATCAATATGTCCCCAATCTTTATTCAACAGATTGCCGAAGTTAAGAATATCGAATGTCATAATGGCTTTATTGCCTTTAAAGAACCCGGGCAATTCTTGACTGATTCGGATATCGAAGGTGTTGGTCCATGCTGCAAATGAAGAGTTACGTGGCACGAACGAACCTGCATAACCATTCAGGCCTTGCTCTTCAACAATCGTCCAAAACAATGCTTCTGCTTGTGCAGCAGTAGTTGTGCCTGGGCCTTTAAACACTACTTCGCCAGCACCCGCTGCAGTTGGGATATACAGCAAATCGTTGTTTTGGCCATCGCCGTTCAAGTCGTTGTTGTAAATCCAGCTGTATGGCTTGCCTTTACGGCCTTCATAGAAAAGACCAAAGCGTGTTGCATATTCACCAAAGAAATTATGCTTCCAATTCAACGAGCCAGTGAAACGATCTTTCACTAAATATGCAGAATTTTCAGCGACTTCTTCATTGGCATTGAATATCGAAACCGAGTTCCAGCTTGAGTTAGATACCGATGAAGTTAATGGGCTGACCTCAGTAGCATTTGTAGTGGTGAAACCTAAGCTCCAATCGAGTTGCTCAAATGCTTTGCCACTAAAGCTTACTGTGAATGCGCCGCCGCCGCCTTTGCCGGTGCGTTCAGCCAACAGCACGTTGTTAAAGCTGCGATTATTTAATGCACGTGTACGTGATGCGCCTGAAGGAGCACCGCAAGCACCGCTCGTTGATGTAATTAAATCACCTGATACATTATACGAAAAGCATGATGAGTTAAATCCAACTGGATGATAAAACAAATCGCGACCGTCCTTGCCCTGACGAGTTGCTTCACCTAAGTTCAGGTGCTTGTAGTAAATACCATCTTCAACAATGGTACGAACATACTCAAGCGACATAATTACGCCGCCTAAAAGCTCTTTTTCGAAGGCTAGATTGGCTTTCCAAACCGAAGGCTGTGATAAATCGACTGACAGGAAGTCTACGTTTGGTGCTGGCGGCGTACCGATGATGGTTGGCTGATTATTTGGATCAGCACTGAAGAAGTTATCAGTACGAGGGCACGCGGTAGTACTTGTACCAGAACAACTGATAATCGCTGTAGTCATACCAGTATTTGAGTATGGATTTGACAACCAGACGTTTGCAGCAGCACCTTCAAATAATCCGAAGCCACCACGTACTTGCATTGGTTTTTCGCTATCAAAGGTATAGTTGAAGCCAACACGTGGCTGGAACAAGCTATTGCCATCGAGTGTATGTGAATTGTCGTAACCAAAACCACCGGTTGCACGCGTGGTAACACCGTTTTGCGGCGTAGTGCTGCCGGTTATAAAACCATCAACTGGCGCCGCGTTAGCAGCTGCATTATAGGTTGGCGACACGCCCATCGTTTTGCGATCAACACGAACGCCATAATTGACGGTTAAATTGCTATTAACTGCCCACGTATCTTGCAAGAACACGCCTAAATTTTGATAATCCCAATTGGCCACACCATCATTCAAATTAAAGCCGTTGATTCCCACTTGTTTTGAATAGCTTAGCGGGCGGCCACGGTTGAAGTTTTCGAGCACAGAGGCTGTGTATTGTGCGCGCGTTAAGGTGCTGCACCAATTGGTAGCAACACCAGGCAATGTTGGGTCTGAATACAGAAAGGTTGAGGAGCGGTTAATACAATCAAAGGTGTAATTGCCTTTGGTATCTTGCAAAAATGCGTTGTATACGGTGTTATCGTCATAGTCAGCACCAAACTTGAGCTGGTGATCGCCCAAGAACAAATTGCCACCAATGTAATAGTTCCATGTTTCGGTGGCTAAATCATTAAAGTGACGACTACGCTCGGTGCCAAATAGCAAACCTGCGGCCGTAACTGTGCCAGTGTTGGTTACTGTTCCTACAGGGAGTGCTCCAGTGAAGTTTAAACGGACTTGTGGTAAATCCGAATTATTAGCTGGTGTACTGGCATAATCACGGTATGACACCTTCACTTCGGTTGAGAAATTTTCAGTCCAATCCGAAAATACTTGTCCAACCCATGTTTCAATGCTTTTATCTTGCGCATACCAATGCGAGCTCAAAGACATCGCGTAGCCTGGCGTGACGAAGTTAGTTGGGTACACTGGTTCATTTTGTTCGGTTTTGCTCCAACGCAAGCTGGCGCGATGATTTTCACCGATATTGGCATCCAGCTTAATCAATGCATCTTTAACTGTAAGTGCAGCACCATCTGGATCTGAACTGCCCGCGTCAAAACCCCACTTACTTGACGCAATACTCTGCGCTGAACTAATTTCGGATGGCAGGATTGGCAAAATAAAGCGATCACTACCGACTGGACCAGCTGCCGGGCCACCAAGAGAACTTTCCAACTCTTCATAGGATGCAAAGAAGAATAAATTATCTTTAAGTATTGGCCCGCCAAAGGTAAAGCCTTTTTATTTACCATCCTAATTTATTTTAAAGTTTTTTTCTTTACCTTTGCGATATGGAGAAGCCTAAAACAGA
>ENA-OFCF01000021-OFCF01000021.1-metagenomes-genome-assembly--contig:-NODE-21-length-86319-cov-5.005727_pt1 | contig 86319 bp, 86 predicted proteins | sample MGYA00153387_OFCF01 | MGnify analysis MGYA00153387 | reverse complement strand
GAATCGCAAAAAGCCTTTGAGCTGGGCATTATCGACCAACTTGCCGCGCAAGAAGTTGTGGTAGAAACCGCACTGGCTTGGCTTCGCACGCATGCTGCACTGCCACAAGGACCCATGCGCACAACACGCGCCCTCGCCCGCGCCGACATCATTCACGCATTGAATGGCTTTAATGACGCAGAAATGGAACAGTTCATGCAGGGCTGGTTTTCCGAAGTAACGCAGACGGTTTTGCAGGGTTTGTTTGTTAAGAAGTGAAGTAATGTCTCAAACAACTTTCTGTTTTTCTAATTATCAACGTATGGATTCATTGAATACAATTTTAAGGTACTAATAGTGAAACTTAAATCGATATTTTTTTCCGTAATTCTGTGCTTAAATATTTTCTTTAGTCAAACTCTGACAGCAGGCACGATGTCTGAAGCTGATATCAAGATGATTCTTGACCTTGATAAATACGCCGTAATTTATAAAGACGAAAATGGAAAGACAATCCCATTTTCAGTATTTGCCGAATTTGTCAGTGCTGGCAAAAGCTTTAAAGATTTGAAGAGGCCTGAAACTCTAACCGCAGAAATAAGTATTATTGCGGAATCATCAGCAACAGTAGCACCAGGCAATAACAAAAAATCTGGGGTACTAATTGCGAATGGCGGCTTGATGCCTGCATTGAAATACCGTGATTTAAATGGTAGCCAACATAAGCTGAGCAATAATAATAGCCGCTACACCCTGCTCAGCTTTTATTTTTCAGAATGTGCGCCATGTATTAAAGAAATACCCGAACTAAACACTTATGCCACAAAGCATAAGGACATTAATGTACTAGCAATAACTTTCGATCCTAAATCCAATGCTGAAATATTTGTTGCGAAATATGGGCTTAAATGGCCTACAATCGCCAACGCACAAAGCTTCATAGACGTGCTAGGCATTAGTGCTTATCCAACACTCGTTTTGGTTTCTCCTGAGGGCAGGCTAGTTGCCACAAAAATAGGTGGTATTATTTCCAGTACCAACAAAAATGCGGGACTTGAAGCTCTCGAACAATGGGTTCAAGACAACAAAATAAAGAATTAATATAGATGATTTTGGAGTTCGCTGGAGCTGACGTTCATTAGACTATTGCTTTTCAGGACTTGATAATTTGTTTTTCACGCCATGCACACAACAAACATCTAAAATGAACAGATGCCAATGTGGAGTTGCCAGATGAAAGCCGTGAAATTTAATTTGTACTATGTGCTTGCGAGTTTATTGTGTTTCTCTGCAAGTTTGCCTGTTCATGCTGAAGAAGTTCAAAGTACACTCACCGCAGAACAAGCCGAACAAGACGTAAAAATTCTGCAGCGCGCACTAACAGCACTGCACCCAGCACTAACAAAATATCGCACACAACAAGAAATTGATGCTGCCTTTGTTCAATTTGAAAGCCGAGGTAAAGCAGCGCGATCTTCCGGCGAGATGTATCTTGCCGCTACAGAAATGGCTGCGGCAATCCGGTGTGGGCACACCTGGACAAATGTCTTGAATCAAGAACGTGGTTCGAAAAATACCTTGCTCGAAACAGCCGATAAACTGCCATTTACTATAATGCTGGTCGCTAATCGCTGGTTAGTGTTGGCAAGCGCCGATGCTTCAATTGCCGCAGGCGATGAAATTCTATCTGTGAATGGCATGAAAGCAGGCGCTATGGTTTCTATGATGATGCCGTATCTGCGCGCCGACGGAAGCAGTGACGGTAAACGATTGCAGCAACTAAATCATAACCGTGGCGACTATAGCCAAATGGACATCGTTTGGCCTTTGCTGTCACCACCCAAAAATAGTCTATACGCTCTGGCTATTCGTAAATCATCTGGACAGAAAATTTCATTGACAGTTAAATCCACAACACTTGCAATACGTGAGAAGTCACTTGCCGAACAAGGCATTAAACCCGCCAGCGAAAACTGGGCTTTTCGTATTGATGGGAATACGGCTATTATGACGGTGCCGACATTTTCATTCTGGAACTCCGATTTCGATTGGGCTGCATTTATCGACAATGCGTTTGCTGAATTAGATGCGAAGAAAATCCCAAACCTGATAATCGATATTCGCCTTAACGAAGGCGGTGATGGCGCTATTGGTGGAAAAATACTCACGTATTTAGTAAAACAACCCTTCGAATTTACCTCAGATCAATCGACTTCGAGTTATGAACGAGCACCCTACAACCTTGCCAAATATTTAGACACTTGGGATTACAGTTTCTTTGATCGTACCGGACAAGTTGAAAAAATTACCGAGGGTACTGCGACCGGCAAATATCGCTTTCTACCTAACGCACAAAAACGACAAACTATTACTCCTGTAGCAAAACCGTATAATGGTAAAACGTATATTTTGATTAGCGCTGAAAACAGTTCAGCCACTTTCCAGTTTGCTTTATTAACCAAGCAAAGTGCTGCGGCTACTTTAGTGGGGCAGACTACCGGCGGCAACCAACGTGGTCTTAATGGCGGGCAACTGGCTTGGCTTGTATTGCCCAGTTCTGGTGTTGCTGTTGATATTCCATTGCTGGCCGCAACCTATACAAGTACCACACCCGACGCTAGTGTAATTCCTGATATTATTGTTAAGCCAAGCTTTGAAGCTCGCGCCGAAGACCGTGATGTAGAGCTGGAAAAAGTGATGCAACTCATTAACTAAAACCCATTTGGCATTACAAATATGTTTGGAATTCGCTGGCGCTGGATATTTATTGCATTGGTGCTGTTCGGTGCATGGCAACTCTTGGGTTCGAGTGAAGTTACCGCACCACCTGGTAGCATTGCGCCTAAAAATCCTATTCAAACCACGCCGTCAGCCACACAGAACTACACAATGGGCGGCTACAGCTTAAAGCCCTTAGCGAATTTCAATATTGAAGCACGCGTACTTAGCAAAGAATCATATAGCATTGGCCGCGAAGCAGAATTGTCGCCACTAGATTTAGCCCTGGGTTGGGGAGCTATGTCAGATTCATCGGTTTTAGCAAAACTTAGCATTAGCCAAGGCGGTCGTTATTATTATTACCGATGGGAAAATGAACCGCCCATACCGCCCGAACAAATCACTATGCAAAGCGCCAATATGCACCTTATTCCAGCCAATTCGGATGTAAAGAAAAAAATGCATGATGTACGTGTTGGCCAGGTGGTGCGCCTTGTTGGGCAACTTGTTGAAGCGCGCGCCTCAGATGGCTGGTATTGGCGCTCATCGCTGACCCGAGAAGATACCGGTGCTGGCGCATGCGAATTATTCAGGGTTGAATCGATTAGTGTTCGATAATCAGAATTTACCTACCTAAACCAGCAACAAATCCTGATAGATAAACATCTGGCATGGCTGCAAATTGTTATATCAACAATTTGCATTAACCATTCGCTTTATTTACATTTATCGATAAACGATATATTATGATTAGAACATTTCGATGCTCAGATACTGAAACTTTGTTTAATGGCAATCGTGTGCGTCGGTTTATACCTTTCGAATCAGTGGCTCGCAGAAAGCTGGAAATGCTTGCGGCATCGCGTCGGTTAGACGATTTACGCAGTCCGCCAGGCAACCGCTTAGAAGCATTGAAAGGCAATCGATATGGGCAACACAGCATACGAATCAATGCTCAATTCCGAATTTGCTTTACTTGGAATGATGGTGCTGAGAGTGTTGAAATTATTGACTATCATTAAATATTTAGGGTTATTATGGCAACCAAAAAATTACTGCCCCCCGTACATCCTGGTGAAATCCTACGTGAAGAATTCATGCTGCCCATGAAGCTCAGTGCTAATGGCTTGGCCAAAAAACTAGGCGTTACTGCAGCGCGCATTAATGAAATTGCCATCGGTCGGCGGGGAATCAGTGCGGATACTGCATTGCGATTAGCACATTGTTTCAACACAACACCAGAATTTTGGATGAATCTACAACAGCGATTTGAGCTAGAGACGGCGCGCAGAGAACTTGGCACACGGCTTCGCCGCGAAGTAGTAAGTATCTCGATTGCGGCTTAAACGTCCCCCACCGCTACTAAATTTTCGTCATCAGCCACCCAACCGCTCCAGCTAGGTGCGAATAAGCGGTAGTTTTCAATACCAGCATGGCTAAGTGCTAATGCATTATGGCAGGCGGTTACACCCGAACCGCAGCTGAGTATAATATTGGTTTTGCCAGTAATCAATGGCGTAAATTCAGTGTGCAACTGCTCAGGCGATTTGAAAAAACCAGCTTGCATGTTTAAACCAAATGGCCGGTTTTTTGCGCTTGGAATATGCCCGGCTTTCTTATCTAGTGGCTCAACTTCACCACAAAATCGTTCTGCAGAACGCGCGTCAAGCAACACTGTTTCAGCAGGATTAGCGAGCAAGCTTTTCAGTTCGGATGTTGAAACTAGCATGCTCTCTTGAAAGTGCACAGGATAATGTGTGGCTATGGGTTGCGGTTCCTGATTCTGAACAGCGTAATCAGCTGCAAGCCATGCATTCATACCACCATCAAGCACCGACACATGTCCATGCCCCGCCATTCGCAGTAGAAACCAGAATCGGCTGGCGGCCATTGCTGCATCGGCTTGGTCATAAACAACAACATGCATCTGTGGCGTAATACCCATGCGTGATAACACAGCGCTGAATTGCTCAGCGCTTGGCAACGGATGCCTACCAAGCAAAGGATTGGTTTTTTCGCTAGACAGATCGGCATTCAAATCCACATACATGGCGTTAGGAATATGCGCATCTTTATACGCAGCAAGCCCAGCATTGGAATCGCTTAAAGCAAATCGTGCGTCCACAATGCGGAGGTTTTCATTGCTAATTATTTCAGACAATTGCGCTGCAGAAATAATACTCATGCATAGTGCTCCAAACGCTGGCGCAAGTTAATCAGCATAGTCGCTGTGGCGCCCCATATGCGAAAATGCTGCCAATGAAATTCAACTAAATATCGTGCTTTTCCACGAAATATAATCTCTAAGTCTTGCTCATTGGCACTATTTAAGAACAAATCCAGTGGCGCTTCAAAAATCTCAGCAACCTCAACACCATCTGCTTGCGCGGAGTAATCAGGGTTAATCAACGCCACCACCGGATACACGCGAAAGCCAGTAATAGTCAACATCGGTTCTAAATAACCGAGCACCGTTACTGAATCGGCGTTGAGCCCGATTTCTTCATGCGCTTCCCGTAAGGCGGCTTGTGCAGGATTGCCATCGCTTTGTTCAATCCGACCACCGGGAAAACTGATTTGACCAGCATGATGGCGCAAGTGATCGGCACGCTTGGTAAGCAAAACATGCAAGCCATCATCGCGCGCCACCAAGCCAAATAATACCGATGCCGGGCTGAATTGTTCAGGTGCAATGTCTAAAAACTCGGCTAAGTCTAAGCGGTTGTGTTCAGGGCTGTGTGTTGCTTGCTCTTGGCTTAACAAAACGCGTTCTATCTGCGCGAGCAATATGGCGCTCATATCACAGCTGCTGCTCGCGTTCTGGCAACACGCTATCCATTAAATGTTCGCGTTGTGTTGGCGTGTAATGTAACCAATTACCAATTTCTTGTAGCGTACGGAAACAACCTTCGCATAATCCTTCAGGATTAACGGTGCAGATGCCGATGCAGGGGCTTAATACAACTTTATTCATGAGATAAAAAACCCCGGCGAACCGGGGTTATTAAAAATATTATTTAACAGAAATTAGCTTGATGTCTAGAAATACTGCTTGGTTAGGGCCAGGACCACCACGCAAGGATTCAGGACCATTGCCCCAGGCTTTGTCTGGCGGCAACAAAACCTGCCAGCGCGCACCGGTTGGCATCATCTGCATCACTTCCCTCATACCTGGCAGGTTAGCCTGCTCGCTCAACTTACCGGATACAGGTTTGACGTTGGCAAAGGTGCTTGCAAACACTTGGCCTGTGGATGCTAATGCGCCGGAGAAATTGAATTCCACCGTGCTGTTAGCGGTTGGCTTCGCGCCTGCACCTGCTTCAACCACTTTGTATTGAATACCGCTTGGCAATGTCATCACGCCCGGCTTGGTTTTGTTGCTTGCAATCGCGGCATCGGACTTCACTTTATTTTCGCGCGATACTTTTTCAAACTCCGCTTTCAATTGTGTTTCGCGTTGTTTTTGATACGCAGTAACCGTTGCTTGCAGTTTTTCAGGTGCAATGGTGGGTTGTTTTTTCGCATAACCATCTTGAACTGCGCGATTAACGGCCATTACATCCAAGCCCGGTGCTTGATCAGCCAAACCACGGCCAAAATCATAACCTAAAGCATACGCCAAGGCGGCTTTATCAACAGGACCACTCGCAACAGGCGCGGTTTGTGCCATAGCACCAGTAGCAAGTACAGAGGCCAATACGGCCGACATCAAACGGAACTTCATAGTTTCTCCAGAGTAAAAAAAGAGCATTGTGCTCACCACAGCTTGATAGAATACTCATTCGCGCGCTTTTCGGCTAGTGAACAAATACTCAAATAGGACCGAATAAACGATACTTTAGTTCCAACACATTGGATTTAAGCTATGAATTTCTCTAAGTTATTGATTGAATTAGACGGAACGGTTGCTTGGCTAACGGTGAATAGGCCTGACAAGCTGAATGCTTTAAATCAAGAAACACTAAGCGAACTTCATCTTGCATTTAATCAGCTCAAAAATGATCCCGAAGTGCGCGTAATCGTGCTCACTGGCACTGGGCCGAAAGCGTTTGTAGCTGGCGCCGATATTGCTGAAATGAGTGGAATTACTCCCATCCAAGCGCGCAATTTTTCAAAACACGGCCAAGACCTAATGCTGGCCATTGAACAATGCGGCAAACCGGTGATTGCCATGATCAATGGCTTTGCGTTAGGTGGTGGCCTTGAGTTGGCCATGGCGTGTTCAATCCGTATTGCGGCGAATAACGCAAAAATGGGCCAACCGGAAGTGAACTTGGGTTTAATTCCTGGCTTTGGCGGCAGCCAGCGCTTAGTTAAATTGTGTGGCAAAGGCGTTGCCTTGGATATGTGTTTAAGTGGCCAGTCCATCAGTGCTGAACGGGCTTTCGCCATTAATTTAGTAACGCGAATTTGCCCGCCAGAAAGGCTGCACGAAGAAACCAAGCAATTAGCTCAGCATATTGCTGGTTTAGCACCTTTAGCACTGCGCGGCGTTCTAGACTGCATACGCTATGGTTCTGAAGCGAGTTTAGATGTTGGCTTGGATTATGAAAGCCAAATGTTTGGCCTACTGTTTTCCACTGACGATATGCGCGCTGGCACCGAAGCGTTCCTGCAAAAAATACCGGTACATTTCAAAGGAACGTAATGCCTAATTTGAACAACACTGAACGATTCGCACAAGCACTGGCTGAAATTAGCTCTGCCAAACGTGAAATTGCTCATGCAGCGCGGTTACGTTTTGAACACCGTCAAATGCGTGTTGCGCGTCGCCAAATCGAATTACAGCGCAAACGCCAACAGCCGAATCTCGATCCGATTGCCAAGGCTTTGGCGAAAGCGAACGCCCTTGCTGGAAACGATAGCGCATAATCCAAACAGCGTTGAGAATCTATACAATGAAATTAGCTGATCGAATTGAATTTTTCACCCGCTTGCAAGAGCTCAATCCACATCCCAAAACTGAGCTTCTCTATACCAGCACCTTCGAGCTGTTGATTGCAGTGATGTTATCGGCGCAATCCACCGATGTTGGTGTCAACAAAGTGACTCGCAAACTGTTCCCAATGGCCAATACGCCAGAGACGATGGCGGCATTGGGCTTAGAAAAAATTAAGAAAGCGATCAGCTCTTTAGGCTTATACAACGCCAAAGCAGCAAATGTTTTGGCAACCTGCCAAATGCTCGTTGCAACACACAACGGCCACGTGCCGCGGCTACGAGAGCAATTGGAAGCCTTGCCAGGTGTGGGCCGCAAAACCGCCAATGTGGTGCTCAATACCGCATTTGGTGAACCCACCATGGCGGTTGATACGCACATCTTTCGCTTAGCCAACCGAACAAAACTTGCACCAGGCAAGACGGTTCGTCAAGTTGAAGACAAACTACTTAAAGCTGTTCCGAAGCTATTCTTAGTTGACGCGCATCATTGGCTTATTTTGCATGGCCGTTATGTCTGCAAAGCGCGCAAGCCAGAATGCGGAAACTGTGTAGTGCGCGATTTATGCGGCTACAAGGAAAAAACCTAAGCGTTGCTTAGCGCAAGCTCAGCGCGCTGTTGCAAATAGCGTTTACGTTTTGCTGGCTTCATCATTTCAATATCTAACTCAATCAGCCCATCCACCGCATTACTAAATGCTGGGTCTATACCAAACGCTAAGTACGACACCCCGCCTTTCTCACAAAGCTCAGTGTATTGCTTGTACAGTGTGGGTATTTTTACATCCAATTCTTTCAGCTCATCTTTCAGGTTTTGCATTGCTTGCTCAGAGCAATCTTCAATTGAAGCATTACTTAAAAACTGAAATGGTCTAAGCGCCTTAGCTTTATGTAATTTGCAGCCATGAAACTTTTGAAAATACGCGACAATTTTTTCACGTGCAGCAACAGGCATATCGGCACTAATAGACACCGGACCATACAAATAGCGCACATGCGGCTTATTTCTAAGGTAGGCGCCAATTCCAACCCACAGATTGTCTAAACTTCGGCTATTCCAAAAATCTGGCACCACAAAACTGCGGCCAAGTTCCACACCTTCAACCAATCGAGTGACTGTGCTGCATGAATATTGAAATAAGCTAGCCGTATAAAAACCATCAAGCCCATGTTCAGCATATGTATCATGCCCATCAGCAACACGGTATGCACCAATTATTGCAAGCAACTCCTTATCCCACAGCACAATATGGTCATACCACGTATCGTACTTATCAATATCAATACGCTTTCCTGTGCCCTCACCTACTGCTCTAAAGCTAAACTCGCGCAAGCGCCCTAGCTCTTGCAATAGCGGCGAGCTTGATTTAATTTTGCCAGCATAAATCTGCTTGCCATCAGGCGTTTCGCCAAGCAAACCAAGCTTTTTTATTTCGGTTTTTAGAAGCATTCGATCAACGGCAGGAATTAGCGGCTCAAGCCCTTTTGCCGAAGCCGACTTACGCGTTCCAATGGCATATAAACTTTGCCGAATCGCTTTTAAGCTTGGCTTTTCGAGTAATTTGGCATCAATTAATTGTGGTTTACCAATCCGTAAATCAAATCGCGAATTTCTGCTTTGGGTAATCTCTCTTGGTAAGAGCAAGGTGCCAAGTGGTTTATAAATAGTGGACAAGCCATAAAATAATGCCGAATTACGCGCTGTGATTTTAACTGGCACAATTGGGCATGTATTTTTTGCAGCAATTTTGTAAAATCCAGTGCGCCATGGCGTGTCTTTGATTCCAGTGGGCCTTAAACGCGATACTTCACCTGCGGGGAACATTATGATGCATTGCTCCGCCTGCAAAGCCTCGTCAATTAATTTAATACTTGATGCGCTGCTAGACTTTCCAAACACATCAACCGGTATAATCATTTCATCCAACAAACCTAAAGCCGAAAGTGCTTCATTTGCCAGGATTTTCACATCTGGCCGAATACTGCTGACAAAATGTAGCAGTGCCAAGGCATCAACTACACCGGCAGGATGATTAGCAATAATTAAGCATCGGCCTTTCTCTGGTACATATGTTTTCTCAATATGATCAACAGAATATCGAATATTTAAATATTCTAATGCATGAGTAATGAGCAATTGTCCTTGCAAATGGCCATGTTCCGCAATAAATTTATCAATTTGCGATAGTCTGCAAAATTTGCTGTAACCATGCAATAGCGATTTGCTAATTGTCGATTTTCGACCAGTAAACCATTGCGGAAAACGCTTGATAATTTCCTGTTCGATAACTAGCATTTTATAACCTCAGAAGTTGAGTTTGGCGATCCGTTATCTGTAGCGCATTTTGCACTCGTCCATTTGGCCAAAGATTGCTAATGAATTGGGATGTTGTTTGTTGCCAGGTAAATCTTTCAGCATGCTCACGCGCATGCTTAGGGTTTAGTTCCAATGCAGTCAAGCACGCTTCAAGCAAATCATGGCGAAGCGCGGCAGCCTCGCAGCCTTGCAGTACATCAATTGGGCCAGCCACAGGAAATGCAGCTACAGGCAAGCCTGATGCCAGTGCTTCTAAAAGTACTAAACCAAAGGTATCGGTTTTACTTGGGAACACAAAAACATTGGCTTGCTGATAGATTTCAGCTAATTCACTGTGTGATTTAGTGCCAAAAAATATGGCTTCTGGGTATTTCTCACTGAGCTCGCTCAACGCAGGGCCTGTGCCCACCAACCATTTTTCGCCTGGCAATTTAAGTTGTAAAAACTCTTCAATATTTTTCTCAATGGCAATACGACCCACATACAAAAATATAGGTTTACAGATACTGTCAGACTCTAAGCAGGTTGAAATTTTTACAGCAAACATATCCAAATCAACACCGCGACTCCACTTCACCAAATGTTGGAATCCTTGTTCTGTTAATTGCTGTATTACTGAATCAGTTGAAACCATGACCGCTTTAGACGACTTATGAAACCAGCGCATAACAGGATAAAACCAATCAGCTGAGATCCCTGTTCTGGCCTCAATATATTCAGGGAATTTGGTGTGGTATGCGGTGGTAAAATTAACAGTATGCTTTATTGCATAACGCCTTGCCGACAGCCCTAAAGGGCCTTCCGTGGCCACATGCAACGCGTCCGGGCTGAATTCTTCTAGCATTCTTGACATTTTTTTATAGCTAAACAATGACAAACGTATTTCTGCATAACTTGGGCATGGAATATTGAAAAATTCCGATGGCTCAATAACTAACACTGAATGCCCAGCGATTTTTAGCTGAAGAATTGTATTCTCTAAAGTTTTAACCACCCCATTGATTTGCGGCGACCACGCATCAGTAACAATACATATTTTCATTGTGCCAATTCCAGAGCATGTTTAATAGTTTCTGAATCATTTTTGTTATGAGTCAGTTTTTTTATTGTCTCTTGCGGTGTTAAAATTTTATTCCAATAGACAATTTTAAGTTCACCATCCAGTGTTTCAACTAACGCCGATAAGCTTTCAACCCAATCGCCATCATTGCAATATAAAACCCCTTCAATCATTTTGATTTCTGCTTTATGGATATGCCCACAAACCACACCGTCACATTTTCTGTGCTTGGTTTCGCGCGCCATAATAAGCTCAAAGCTATTGATAAAACTGACTGCATTTTTCACGCTATGTTTGAGGTATTGCGATAGTGACCAATACGGATAACCCATGCGAATGCGCAGACTATTGAACCAACGGTTCACCACTAAAATGAAGGTATACAGCCAATCGCCAACATATGCCAACCACTTGGCATGCTGCATCACGCCATCAAACATATCGCCGTGGGTAACCCATAAACGTCGGCCATCGGCTAAGGTATGAATAGCATCTTGGCGAATTTTTATTCGCCCGAACGACATACCGACAAATTGCCGGCCAACTTCGTCATGATTTCCGGGGATATAGGTTACCTTGCAGCCTTTGCGAGCTTTCTTTAGTATTTTTTGGAGCACATCATTATGCTCTTGCGGCCAATACCACGACTTTTTTAGCCGCCAGCCATCAATGATATCGCCAACTAAATAAATGCTCTCCGCGTCGTTATGGCGCAGGAAATCTAATAAGTAGTTCGCCTGGCATCCGGCAGTACCGAGGTGCACGTCTGAGATAAATAAAGTTCGATATTGGTTCATGGCGCTATTTAGACATGCCAATATGAATGTTTTATTGCAATTTCGGCATTATTTGGATTTTGCAAGCTATATCGTGGATATTTCGATAATGTGTCATCTATCACTATCTACCTGTGTTTTGCAGAAAGTGGCCATTGTTGCAAATAATGTATTTTTTGTAACATTAATGAAATATTTACCACTTATGATGGCAACGTTGTCCCAATACCCATCTAGGAATGTATATGAAATTGACCCTTAATGTTTTAACACTCGCTACTTTAGCTGCACTATCCAGCAATGCCAATGCTGAAATATTTATTGATCAAATCGGTGGCTCCGAAGTTTCCTTTGAAGGCTTGATTCAGGCTGACTCTTACTGGTATGACGATGATGTCAGCTTCCGTTTCTTAAGCTCTGATGCTGTGGATGGTGTCGATAGCGACTTTGGTATGCGTCGTGCTGAAATTATCTTGAAAGGCAAAGGCCCGGGCATGTGGAACTGGGTTTTAGGCTATGACGCCCGTTCTGATAAATTTTTAGATGTTAACTTGCAGTACCGTTTGAGCGGCGAGACCTCGATAACTGTTGGTCAGTACAAGCAGCCAAACAGCATGGAAGAACTGTCTAGCACCAAAAACAACGATTTTATCTCTAAAGCAATGACCACCAACCTGCAAGGCATGAGCCGTCGTTTAGGCGCTAAGGTTGAAACCGATCAAGGCAACTGGGGCGGCACCTTATCTTATTTCGGCAATGAAATCACCCGTAATGAAGGGCCTTCGCTTGGAACTGGCGACGGTTTCGGTGGGCGTGCTTTCTATGCACCGATCAAGGACGATGATAGCTTGCTTCATTTCGGTTTGTCCTACATTGATATGGAAGCACGCGATGCGACCGGCGATGGTAGAGCTCGCTTGCGCGTTCGCCCTGACGCCGATCAATCGGCACAACGTTTAGTGGATTCTGGTCAGTTTATCAATGCTGATCGCTTGAAAACACTCGGCTTCGAAGCTGCTTTTGTATCCGGCCCGTTTAAGTTACAAGCCGAGCATATGAGCACCACCATTAGCCGCACAACGAATGCTGATTACACTGCCGACAGCTGGTATGTATATGGCCTTTGGAATATCACTGGCGAAACTTGGGGTTATAAAGGCGGCGTCATCACTACCGGCCTTCCAAACGAGCCTGGCAAAGGCATGTGGCAGTTGGGCGTGCGCTACGACACGGCTGACTTGAACGACGGCAACGTGAACTTTGCTAACCCATTGATTCCGGTGGTAACCGGTGTTATGGGCGGCGAAGAAAGCAATTGGACCGTAGGTGTGAATTGGTATTTACGCTCTAACTTCAAGCTTTCAGCTAACTACGTGATGGTTGACTCCAGCAGGTACAGCAATTCGATCAAAAACTACCAAGACGACAATCCAAACATTTTGTCCTTACGCGCCCAGTTCTACTGGTAAGCTATTGTCATAATGCTGTAACAATCCTCTACTAACATATGCCAAGCTCAGTCCGAGCTTGGTTTTGGAGCATTTATATGTTGAACAAAGCAAAAATTTCACTACTTGCCATTGCAATGGCCACAAGCTTCGCGTTTAGCGCGCATGCTGCAGAAACAACCGGTGCCGGCGCGTCTTTCGTATTTCCGGCCATGTCAAAATGGTCATCTGACTACAACAAAGCCACCAAAAACAAGGTTAACTACCAATCCATCGGTTCCGGTGGTGGTATTGCACAGATTAAAGCGGGTACTGTCGATTTTGGCTCATCCGATGCGCCATTGAAATCCGGTGACTTACAAGCTTCAGGCCTGGCACAATTTCCTTCGGTGATGGGTGCAATTGCTCCAGTGGTTAACATCCCAGGTCTGAAACAGGGCGATGTGAAACTGACCGGACCAATTTTGGCCGATATCTACATGGGCAAAATCACCAGCTGGAATGACGCAGCCATCGCAGCCGTTAATCCAGGCACGGCCTTTCCGAAACTGAAAATTACCGTCGTACACCGCTCAGATGCTTCCGGTACCACCTTCAATTTCGTTAATTACTTATCTAAAGTCAGTCTTGATTGGCGCAGTAAAGTCGGTGAAGGTACTTCCGTTAAATGGCCAGTTGGCATAGGCGGCAAGGGTAATGAAGGCGTTGCTGCTTATACCAAGCAAATCAAAGGTGGCATTGGCTATGTTGAGCTTTCATATGCCATCACCAACAAGCTGAACTACACCGCTGTCCGAAACCGCTCCGGCAATTTCATTGTGCCGAGCAAGGATAGTGTTAAGGCGGCAGCCGCTTCGGCAGAATGGAATGACGTCAAGGATTTCTCACTTGTCATCACTGATGCACCTGGCGCACAAGCCTACCCGATTTCAGCCACTAACTTTATACTTGTCTATAAGAACCCGAAAAAACCGCAGCGCTCAAAAGACACGTTAGCGTTTTTCGACTGGGTCTATACCAATGGTGATGCGTCTGCCGAGAATTTGGGCTACGTGGCACTACCAGCCGATCTGACCAATTCAATCAAAGCCTACTGGGCCGCGAACATCAAGTAATTGCGTTATCCTATGACCCGATATATGCCTTGCATATATCGGGTCTATTTCTTTCTTTCTGCAGTGAAGGTATATGACACTATCCATAAGCCAGCAGCGTAACCAGAGCGACAGCCGAAACGATTCAATGTTTCGATGGACAGTCACTTTGGCCGGTTTCTTCGTTTTAATTACCCTTCTCTCCGCTGCGCTGATGATGTTTAAAGGTGGCTTTGATACCTTTCGTGCATTTGGTGTCAAGTTTCTCTACAGCGAAAACTGGGATATCGTACAAAGTCAATTTGGTGCATTGGTGCCCGTGTTTGGCACCGTTGTCACTTCTTTAATTGCCCTGCTGATTGCCGTTCCGGTTAGCTTCGGTATCGCCATATTTCTGACCGAACTTGCACCAAACTGGTTGCGCATGCCTGTCGCATCAGCCATTGAACTGCTTGCAGGCATACCTTCCATTATTTATGGCATGTGGGGACTTTTTATCCTAGTGCCATTTCTTGGTGAACACGTCTATCCATGGGTTTCAAAAAACATGGGCGAATGGCTCTTTCTTGGCCCTTTGTTTCAAGGCCCACCGCTTGGCATAGGAATAGGCACCGCTGGTCTGGTGCTGGCCATCATGGTTATCCCTTTCATCTCATCGGTTATGCGCGAAGTTTTCCTAACAGTGCCTAGCCAATTGAAGGAATCTGCATATGCGCTTGGCTCCACAACTACCGAAGTAGTTTGGAATATCGTATTGCCGTACACCCGTTCTGCCGTTGTAGGAGGCATATTCCTAGGGCTTGGCCGCGCATTGGGTGAAACTATGGCGGTAACCTTCGTCATCGGGAATGCCTATTCAATTAGCGCCGGTCTGCTCAATCCAGGCACATCGATTGCATCGACCATTGCTAATGAATTCGGAGAGGCTGTTGATCCGCTACATAAGTCTTCACTTTTGGCATTGGGTTTCGCGTTGTTTGTACTAACTTTCATCGTACTCAGTATCTCTAAACTTATGCTACGTCAATACAATAAACGGGCCGGCAACTAATGGACAAAGTAGAAAGACTTTACCAACAGCGCAGGCTTAAAAATCTATTCACTATGCTGTTATCCGGCATGGCCACGGTTTTCGGGCTATTCTTCCTAACCTCCATTTTATGGGTCACGTTCAGCAAAGGTTTCGACGCGCTCGGCTTGCATCTATTCACCCAGATGACACCCCCACCTGGCGAGGAGACCGGCGGTTTGCTCAATGCTTTAGCTGGTAGCTTAATGATGTGTACGATAGCCGTTCTGATGGCTGCGCCAATCGGAATAGCGGCGGGAACGTATCTGTCTGAGTACGTCAACTACCATTGGATTGGTGAGACCATACGCTTTGTCAATGACATCCTGTTGTCCGCACCATCAATCGTACTCGGATTATTTGTTTATACGCTGGTGGTGGAGCCGTTCGGTGGTTTCTCTGGTTGGGCAGGAGCCATAGCACTGGGCTTCATCGTGCTACCTGTAGTTGTACGAACCACCGATGAAATGATTCGCTTAGTTCCTACACAGATGCGCGAGGCGGCCTTATCTTTGGGCATTCCTCAGTGGAAGGTGAACACACAAATCTTGTATCGTGCTGCCCTACCAGGAATTCTCACCGGCGTATTGCTTTCGCTTGCACGCATCAGTGGTGAAACTGCACCGCTTTTATTTACAGCATTGAATAACCAATACTGGAGTACAGACATGACTGAGCCACTTGCCAGTATGCCAGGTGTGATTTTCCAATTCGCCATGAGCCCATTTGAATATTGGAATCAACTTGCTTGGGCTGGCGCGCTCATTGTCACACTATTTGTATTATGCGTCAGCGTTTTTGCTCGAATCATACTTGCCCGGAATACCAAACATGACTAATTTGCATATTGCCACACCACAGACTAATTCATCGAAAGCAACACCGGTTAAATTAGCCGCTAAAGATTTAGCGTTCTACTACGGCGACTTTAAAGCGATTAAAGAACTCTCTTTGGAAGTACCTGAAAATAAAGTCACTGCCTTGATTGGTCCATCTGGTTGCGGAAAATCTACCCTGCTACGTATTTTCAACCGTATTTACAGCATTTATCCGAAACAGCGCGCCACCGGGCAAGTGTTGTTAGACGGCGAAAATGTCATTGATCCAAACTATCCACTCAATAAACTGCGCAGCAAAATAGGCATGGTATTTCAAAAACCAGTGCCATTCCCTATGTCTATTTATAACAATGTTGCTTATGGCATTAAACATTATGAAAGACTGTCGAAATCAGAGATGGACGTGCGCGTTGAACAAGCCTTGGTTCAAGGTGCCTTATGGAATGAAGTAAAAGACAAACTGAGCCAAAGTGCATTAGGCCTTTCGGGCGGACAACAGCAACGCTTGTGCATTGCCAGAGCCATCGCCTTAAAGCCTGAAGTTATTTTGTTCGATGAACCAACTTCTGCGCTTGATCCGATTGCTACAGGTAAGATTGAACAGTTGATCTCCGAGCTGAAAGAACAGTTCACCATTTTAATTGTTACCCACAACATGCAACAAGCTGCACGTGTTTCCGATTTCACTGCGTTTATGTACCTTGGCGAGCTGATTGAACATGGTGTTACCCAAACCATTTTCACCAAACCCACCAAGAAACAAACCGAAGACTACATAACCGGCCGTTTCGGCTAAGAGAATATTATGAACACACAAGAGCATATCGTTAAAAGCTTCGATTCCGAACTTAACCGCTTATATGGTGAAATTGGCCAAATGGGTGATTTAGCCATTGCACAGATAAATGCTGCTGTGGATGTATTAACCCGCAGAGATAGCAATGCTGCAGCACGAGTTGTAGCAAACGATGACGCCATTAACGCCCTAGAAACTGAAATTAGTAACGGCGTACTAAAACTGCTCGCCTTACGCCAACCAATGGCCAGAGACTTGCGTGAAGTGTATGCTGCATTAAAAATTTCCTCTGATATCGAACGCATTGGTGATTACGCCTCAAACGTTGCTAAACGCTCAATGGTTCTAAATAACACCCCAGCACTGCCTGCCTCGGCGCGTATTGGCCGTTTGGCTAAAACCGCTAACCAAATCCTTACCAACGCACTGATAGCCTATAAAACCAGTGATGCCGAATTGGCGATGCAAGTACGCGATGCCGATGCCGAATTAGATGGTCAATACACCAGCTTCTTCCGCGAATTACTAACCTACATGATGGAAGATCCACGCAATATCGGGCAGTGCACGCACTTATTGTTTATGGCTAAAAACATCGAACGCATTGGCGACCACGCCACTAATATTGCCGAGAACACCTATTTTGTGGTGCATGGCGAAATGCCAGAAGGCGAGCGCAAGAAAGACGATCATACCAGCGAATAATTGCCATTAACTAACCCTGTGGGAATATTCGAATTACGTAGGGGCAGACCCACGTGTCTGCCCAATCGATTATGTATACCAACGGGCGAACACGTGGGTTCGCTCCTACAAATCGCCAATCGATACGGTATGATGGACGCATGTCTAATAGCATCCAAAAATTCCCTCTCAACGATCGATTCCGCGGCTTTTTGCCGGTGGTGGTGGATGTAGAAACCGGTGGTTTCGATTGCAACCGACACGCCTTGCTGGAAATTGCCGCAGCACCGATTGAATTTAATGAATATGGCGAGTTGGTGGTTGGTGAAATTTTCAGTACCCATGTGGTGCCATTCGAAGGCTCTGAACTCGATCCTAAATCGATGGAAATTACCGGCATAGACGTAACGCATCCGTTTCGCGATGCCAAAGACGAGCGCTCGGCACTTGATCATATTTTTATGCCAGTTCGGCAGGCAGCTAAACGCAACAACTGCACTCGCGCGATTTTAGTAGGCCATAACGCATCGTTTGATTTGAGCTTCATCAATGCCGCTGTTGCGCGCGTTGCGCACAAGCGCAATCCGTTTCACCCATTCAGCACACTCGATACAGTAACCCTTTCCGCCATGGCCTATGGCCAAACGGTGCTCAGTAAAGCGGTGTTAGCAGCAGGATTAGACTGGAATAACGACGATGCGCACTCAGCCGTTTACGACACTGAGCGCACCGCACAGTTATTTTGCAAAATAATTAATGCCTGGGCGGCTTCAACACGCTCAGCCAGTAAATAATAGCCGCGCTTTAAGCTTTGGGTGGCGTTTTATTGATTAGCGAGGAAGCTTTTTCACGGGTGGCAAGATAGATTCCATACACACTAATTACGCACCAAGCGCTTTCGATGACAAAAGCCGATAAATTGGTGTGCTCATCGTAAACCAAAGAAGCCAAAATAGCGGCAGCGCCAATTAAGTTCAGTAACGGATAAATCAGACCATCACCTTTCATGCGTCGTGCTTGTAAAGCAAGATACGCTAATAAGGTTAAAGCAACACCCAATAAACCAACAATATCAAACCATTGAATGGTCATTATGCTACTTCCAAGCGTTGGCGAGCGACTTCAAATAAAGCCACTCCGGTGGCCACCGATACATTTAAACTTTCCATTTCGCCCGGCATTGGAATTTTGACTAAGCCATCGCAGTGCTCGCGCGTTAGTCTGCGCATGCCCTCGCCTTCGCTGCCCATCACAATGGCCACATTGCCTTTGAAATCGGTTTGGTAAATGGTGCTTGTTGCTTCGCCATCTAAACCATACACCCAAACGCCGGCGTCTTTAATGGCGCGCAAGCTGCGCGCTAAATTGGTGACTGAAATAACTGGAATGCGATCCGCGGCACCCGCCGATACTTTACGCACAGTGGCAGTGATTGGCGCGGCTTTATCTTTCGGTATAATCACCGCTGTCACGTTCGCAGCCGCCGATGAACGCAGGCAAGCGCCTAAGTTATGCGGATCTTGAATGCCATCCAAAACCAAAATTAACACATGGCCATTAGCGGCCTCAATCAATGCGGGTAATTCTGCTTCACTGGTTTGCACCGGTGCTTCGTAACGCGCAATAACACCTTGGTGCCGCAAGCCGCCGGCAATGCCTTCTAGCGCTTGATTGTTGACGCGTCGAACCGATATTTCTTTTCGGCGAGCATTTTCTTCAATCTCTATGATGCGAGCATTTTTGTTACCGGCCTCAATCAATATTTCACGCACATGCTCAATATCGTGTTCCAAGGCCGAGGCCACTGCATTAATTCCGGAAATCCATTGTCCTGCTTTACTCATAGCACTACTCTCATTGGTTTGTTTCAGCTTTTTTCTTACCATCAGACTCTGGGAAAATCGGTTTAAAATCGATGCGCTTATCTTCTACGCTGGCTTTCAACACCAATACGCGTAACGGTTCGCCTAATCGGAAACTCAGTTTTTTGCGTTCGCCACTGAGTGTTTTTCGGATTGGGTCGAAATGGTAATAATCGTGTGGTAGTTGTGTTACGTGCACCAAGCCATTCACTTTTGAATCCACCAACTCAACGAACAAACCAAAACTAGTTACGCCGCTAATTACACCGTCAAATTGTGAGCCCACATGCTGTTCCATCCAAGCACTGCGGTATCGCTCATCCACTTCGCGTTCGGCTTCATCGGCACGACGCTCTTTTTCTGAACACTGCAAACACAGTTTATCCATTTCTTGCGCCGTGTAAATAAAGGCGCCAATACTGGAGTAATCAAGCAATACTTTCTTCAACACCCGATGCAACAGCAAATCAGGATAACGACGAATAGGCGAAGTGAAGTGGCTGTATGCTTCCAGCGCCAAACCAAAATGGCCTTTGTTTTCGGGGCTATACACAGCCAAGCTTTGTGAGCGCAGCAAAACCGTTTCAATCAGCGCGGCATCGGGCCGCTCACGAACTTTCTTCAACAAATTAGTGAAATCTTTCGGCTGTACGCTAGCATACGAAGGCATGCTCAGCGAAAATTCTTTCAGGTATTCCAGCAAATCCGAATATTTCGATTCTGGTGGACGATCATGCACACGAAATGGTGCATAGGCTTGTTTGGCAATAACTGCTTTGCCGGCTTCCACATTGGCGGCAATCATGCACTCTTCAATCAGCTTATGCGCTTCGTTGCGCGCCAATAAGCCACCTTGTATCACTTCACCAAGCTGATTTAATTCAAAGCGCACCTCGCTTGATTCAAACTCAATGGCGCCGCGTTTGCTGCGCGCTTTGGCCAGAATTTCGTACAACTGATGCAAGCGCTGAATAGCCGGCAGTAAATCGCCTAAGGCCGCTTTATGATCAGCATCGTCTTCGCCAATCACTTTCCAAACTTCGTTGTAAGTTAAGCGTGCATGCGAATACATCACCGCTTCATAAAATTTTGATTCGGTGACTAAGCCATCAAAACCCACTTGCATATCGCACACAAAACACAGGCGCTCTACTTTTGGCTTCAATGAACAGATGCCGTTTGAAAGGTTCTCCGGCAACATAGGCACCACAAAGCCGGGGAAATATACCGAGGTGCTGCGTAATACTGCCTCATCATCTAGCGCAGTGCCGGGCCGCACATAATGCGATACATCAGCAATTGCAACAAGTAAACGGAAGCCTTTATTATTTGATTCGCAATACACTGCGTCATCAAAATCTTTAGCATCCTCGCCATCAATGGTAACCAGTGGCAAATGCCGAATATCAACGCGGGCGCTGAGTTCGCTAGCCTGCACATCAACAGGAATCGCATCAGCTTCGCGCAGCACCGCTTCAGAAAATTCATGCGGTAAATTATGGCCATATATCGCCATTTCTACCACTTTAGAGGCAGTGAGCTTGTCGCCTAACACCACCAACACTTTACCAATCGGTGGCCGCCCAGCCTCTGGTGGCTCGGTGATTTCAGCCACCACTAACTGGCCATCTTTGGCTTCACCGCGGTCATCCGGACCAATTAGAATCTCGTGCATTAAGCGTTTGTCATCTGGCGTAACGGTTGCCATGCCAGCACGAATAGTAAAACGGCCCGTTACACGCGTCATGCGGCGCTCAAGCACCTCGGCAATCGCGACATTTTTCCGGCCTTTGTAATCGATATTGATTAGACTGACTAACACCCGATCGCCGTGAAAACATTTACGCAATTCGCTAGGATTCAAAAACCCATCTTCACCGCCACCATCAAATTTCACAAAGCCAAACCCATCCGGGTGCGCAATCACGGTGCCGGGCAATAAATCCAACTGTGCCGCCGCAGCAAATCCACCACGCCGGTTTTGCAATATCTGGCCATCACGCATCATCGCCTGCAGGCGTCGCTGCAAAGCATCAAGTCGATCAGGGGAATTCAGTTTTAATGATTTGGCCAATTCTTCCTGCGTTAATGGGCCGTCAGCATCACGCAGAAATTTCAGCAAGCCTTCTCGGCTTAATATTGGGTTTTCGTATTTTTGTGATTCGCGATGGTAATGCGGGTCAGCGGTTTTACCGTACGGCAAATTTTGCTTGCCTTGACCACCAGCATTGGCTGCTTTCTTCGGGTAACCGGTTTTTGTTTTAGTTTTTGCCGCTTTGCCTGAACCACCAGCGCCGGCTTTTTTCATCGAATCCGGCATCCAAGCGGGCAATGCTGTTTTTTTGTTTTTGGGTGTTTTATTCATACCACTATCTTACACGCATCGCGCTTAAGATGCTGAAAGTATTGGCAATGTACTGATATTTTTGACAATTTCAATGCTGTTCCGTACAATGCATATCTTGAAATCAACACCTTGCCCAGGTGGCGGAATTGGTAGACGCACTAGCTTCAGGTGCTAGCGGCTTCGGTCGTGGGGGTTCGAGTCCCCCTTTGGGCACCATTTAACCCTCATATTTATGAGGGTTTTTTGTGGCTGAAACCTTCGGCTACCCGTTAGAATGTTTGTTTATTTGAGAGCGAAAAAAACCATGAGCGAGAACACCATTTTGGCCCATGCTAAAACGCTTGCTGAAGCCGGCGATATTACTGCCGCTGAAAATACGCTTTTAGCGCACCTGAAAACGCATTCTTCATCTGCAGATGCGGTGCTTTTGTTGGCACAACTGTATTTCAATGCATCAAAACTTAACAAAGCTATTGCTTTGCTGAGCGAACACCTTACGTTGCGCGCATGTGCCGATGCCGTACGCGAATATTATGTTGGCGAGCGAATGAATGAACAGGCCTTACAGCTGCTCAATACTTTGCCCAAAAATGGCAGCCTTGAAAACCTTATTGACCAAGCGATTACTGCACAGATTTCTGGCAACGTGAATGCGGCTATTACTTTATGCCGCAATGTACTTTCGTTTCAGCCCGATAATGCCTTTGCCTTGAATCATTTAGGCCGGGCGCTATTCAATGCCAAGCAAGCTACAGAAGCGCAACAAGCATTTGAGCGCGCCATACAAAGCATGCCAGCGTATTATCAAGCCTGGCATAATTTAGGCCATGTGTTGCGTGCAAAAAATGACAGTGCCGGCGCCGAAAAGTCCTACCAAAAGGCGATTGCTATTGCACCATTTTACCAATCCGCATTGGTGAACCTTGCACTGTTGCTGATGAACCAAGGTAATAATTTACAAGCGATTAGCTATTTAGAACGCGCCATTGCATTGAATCCTACTAATGCTGAAGCACTGTTGAATCTAGGTATTTGCCGACAAATACTACGCGAATTCGATTTGGCTAAACATGCATTTGAGAGAGCCACGCAAATTGCTCCGGTTGATCCGAGAGCACTTCGACACTTAGGTAATTTGTATAAAGAACGGCAAGACAGCCAGAGCGCGGTGCTCTGTTATCGTCAGGCATTGCAGATTAACCCGAACGACAGTGATATATGGGCAGAGCTTATTTCAACACTTGAGCTGTTAAATAACTTAGATGAGGCCCAAGCTGTTGTTGATGCTGCACTACAACGGATTCCTGGCGACGCCAATATTCTGTTTGAGTCGGCAAAACTTTCTCGCCGTCGCAACAATAACGAATTAGCCTTGCAAACCTTACAAAGCATTAACCTGCAACGTTTGCATCCGCGTTTAGTGCAATCTTTTCATTACGAACGCGCTACCGTGTTGGATCGACTAGGTAATTATTCAGACGCTTTCGCTGATTACAGCCAAGGCAACGCACTTGCGTCAACCAGCATTCGCGCGCGCTCCACCGATAAAACCGCACTATCGCGGCAAATGGATGCCATTCAACAATGGCTCGCGCAAGGCGCGCCTGCGGCTATTAGCGAGAGCGATGAAGATTTGGGCGAAGACCTGTGCTTCTTGATTGGCTTTCCACGCTCAGGAACCACCTTGCTTGATGTGATGCTGGATGGACACTTGCAATTACTATCGCTTGAGGAAAAACCCAGCATTGAACGCGTTGCCTTTAAACTCGACCAATTACCAGGGCATTATCCGAATGCGATGTTGGCATTGAACCGCGAACAGCGGCATGCACTGCGCAGCATTTATCGTGAAACAATTGCTGATTTCAAGCAAGCTCAGCACACGCTTGTACTCGATAAAATGCCGATTCGAACTATCCATGCAGCATTTATACACCGCTTGTTCCCGAAAGCGAAATTTTTATTTGTAGAACGTCATCCATGCGATGTGGTGCTCAGTAATTTTATGCAGCACTATGCCATTAACGAAGCGATGATCAACTTTACACAACTGGCAAGCACAGTGGATGTATATGACAAAGTGATGCGGAGCTGGCAGCAATGTCTTGCTGTATTACCAGAACTAAACGTACATTATGTGCGCTACGAAACCTTAATTAGCGACACCGAAAATACCCTGCGCAGCATCTGTGAATTTCTTGATCTGCCATGGCAAAGTGGCCTTGAGCAGCATCAAAATAGTCTTGAACATCGGCCACAGATTAAGACTAATAGCTACCATCAGGTGGCAGAGCCAATTTACCAACGCTCAAAATACCGTTGGCTAAATTACCAAACCCAATTGCGGCCCTTGATGGTAAAACTACAGCCACATATCAAACGAATGGACTATTAAACCAAACCGTTCCCGCGCTGTTGGTCTCCGCCACTGGGCTGCCTAAGAAATCGGTATGGATTGTGGTTATTGTGGCTGCGCCGTTGTTGGCACCTGTGCTGGTGATTGGCTGAATTTTCTTCGCCACCAAACGCCCACCGGCAAAGATGTATTCAATCCGTTGCAAGGTTTGTCGGTTGTCTTCCACCAGCAACTTACCATCGAGGCTATATAGCGGATAGTTGATTTTGCTGTCCGAGGTTTTGGTGATTTGCACACGCCCTCCGGGGCGGAAATACGAACCGCAAGAAGCACGCCGCCAGCGGAGGCGCTTTGGTGAATTCAAACGAGCGTTTAAAACTTTAATGACCTCCGTCCCCTTTGATTCTGCTCACGCGCACACCTAACTAAATATACACCCCACATTTGGAGCGATATCTTCATTTTGGGTATTTTGCTACATACGGTCAATACAAATTCTTACAAAGATTTAAATACATAGCTGTTTCTAATTTATAGAGACGGAGGGTGTTATTCAAACGCTAATGACCTACGTCCATTTTGTTACACTAAACACTCACAGAAAGGATCTGAAATGCAAGCAGTGAAGGCTATCCAGTTATACAATGCCGGGCGCGACGCGGAGCGGCTGCAGCTCAAGTACCGCAAGATGCGCGGCGGTGACTTTCCGTTCCTGCGCGCCACCTGCCATTTGTTCTACGACCGTCTGCCGGTGGACGGCGTCTTCAAGAAGGCGCCAGCCGTGTGGATGTGCGGCGACCTCCACATCGAGAACTTCAGCAGCTACAAAGCCGACAACCGGCTCACCCATTACGACATCAGCGACTTCGACGAAGCAGCGCTAGCACCGGCAAGCTGGGATCTGGTACGTCTGCTGTGCAGCCTACAGGTTGGGGCCACCAGTATCGGCATCAAGCCCGCCGAGGCGCGCGCACTTTGCCACACCTTCATCGAGACCTATGCCCAGACACTGGCTGGCGGCAAGGCGTATTGGGTTGAACGCGAGACCTCCAAGGGATTAGTACGCGAGCTGCTGGACAGCCTGCGCGACCGGCAGCGCAAGGACTTCCTTGCCAGCCGAGTGGTGATGAAGAATAAGAGGCCGCTGTTGCGCACTGATGGCAGCAAGGCCCTGCCGGCCTCGAAGGCCGACAAGGCAATGGTGACCGAGTTCATGGCCGACTTTGCCCGCACCCAGCCCAACCCCGGATTCTTCAAAGTACTCGGCGTGGCGCGCCGCATCGCCGGAACCGGCAGCTTAGGTGTGCCACGCTTTGTACTGCTAGTGCACGGTAAAGGCGGGTCCGATGGCCACTACTTGCTTGATCTGAAGCAGACGCTGGCGTCGGCGCTGCTGCCAAAGCTTAAGGTCAAGCAACCGCGCTGGGAAAGCGAGGCACATCGTGTGGTGGCGTTGCAGTCCCGGCTGCAAGCGGTGTCGGCGGCCTTTCTGCATCCGGTGCGCATGGATGACAAATCTTGGGTGTTACGCGAGTTGCAGCCTTCGGAAGACCGGCTGACACTCGACGGCTCAAGTCAGAAGCGCGCCGAACTGTCGGAGGTGGTGGCGACCATGGCTCGCATCGTGGCTTGGGCGCACCTGCGCAGCGCGGGCCGCGAGGGCTCGGCCACAGCAGACGAATTGATAGCCTACGGGCAGCGCAAAAAGTGGCGGAAGAAACTGCTCGATGCCTCGCACGAAGCCACGCTACAGGTTCGGCGTGATGCTGCCGCCTTCAACTCAGCTTACGACGAGGGTGCGTTTGAGGCTTGAGGGTCATGTAAATTTATGGGAATGCCGGATATATTTATTCTAACGCTAATGATCTCCGTTGCTTTTATTGCATAACGCGGCGAAGACTCATGGTGCTACCTCCTCCCCAACCATTTCAACCGAACTGGCCATACAGACCGCCACCACGCAGAAGGCTTTATACATTTTTATTGTCCCTAATCTTCTGCGAAGCTTTTTGTTCCATTAGATAAGCTCCAAAGTTATGCGTCACTCGACTCAGCGCTTTTCCACTGAAGCTAGGAAGTCGGCGAGCGCTTCGTTGAAGGCACGGGTTTGATCGGTTGGCGCGCTATGTCCAGCATTCGGTATTACCTTTACGACCGAGCTCGGCACAAGTGTTTGGAACTTCAGCATCGTTTCAGGTCGAGCCGTGTCGAACTCACCGACAAGAAACAAAGTTGGAAGCTGTAAGTCGCGCAGGCGATCGACACGATCATAGTTACGAAGCGTGCCAGTCGAAATGAATTCGGCCGGCCCCCACATGTGCTCGTAGAGTTCCTTGTTGAATCGTTTCGGCGTCGATGCACAGACAGGGAAGCGCTTTTTCCGTTCCTCATCAGTCATCGCTATCCGTTCGCCAAAGTTCTGACTGAAGACCTCGTCCGCAGCTTCAAACTCCGGCGTTTTGAAGTTGCCGCTGGCGAGCGCCTTGTGAATCGCGTCTTGTGTGCCTGCAGGGAGCTGTTTGACCAAGGCCTTGGTGTCTTCAATCCAGACAGGTGTAGAAATCAGCGGGCCAACGAAGGATACGGACCGCACTCCGGCAGGCTTGGCTGTCAGCAGATACTCAAGCGCGACGGTCGCGCCCCATGAGTGCCCGACGATATGCACCTCTGTAAGGCCAAGCTTCGCTCGTACCGCGGCAACTTCTGCCACGAAACGGGACAGGACCGCGTCGCGAGGAAGATTGGTCAACACATCAGAATTGCCTGAACCCAACTGGTCGTACATGACCACAGGTCTTGATTCTGCGAGGGTGTTCAATGTGTTGGCATACGAGCAGCTGGTTCCACCTGGGCCACCATGGATCACGAGAACGGGAATTCCAGTCCCCTTTCCGATGACGCGGAATGCGACTCGCCCACCCGGAACCTGCACGAATCCGTATTCCGGGAGTGGTGGAATAGTGCTGCAGCCTACAACTGACAGAACCGTTATCAGCAGCGCGGCCAAGAGCTTCTTTGAATGTCGCATTGCACTCTCCTCTTCGTGTTGTTCGTAGGTTGGAATTTAACGATTGAGCTAAGCGGCAGCCGGCCGCGACAACATCAGTTTACTCAAATTTCGGGGCGGCTGTCCGCTTGAATGAGCAGTTAGGTGTGCGAACAGCATATGTGGCTAGCGACGGTATGGAGATAAAAAGTACGAAACGGTGCCAACAAAAAGCCCGCACGAGATTGCTGTGAGCGAAAGAAAGAGTAACGCGGGCCATGCGAGCACCAATGAAATAGGTAGATAAGTCAAAACAATGGCGAGAAATAGGTAGTCAATCTTGTTTAGCGATACTTGCCTAAACATAAGGCCCATTGAAATAGTAATTGTCAGGCAGAAAAGCGCCAAAAAATATGCAAATGAATAGAACCTCATAGTGCCAGCGGAAAAGCCCTTGTCATAGATCATCCACTCGAGGAAAAGAACGACTAGGACAGCAGTCCCAATCGCATTTACTCTTCGCGCCTCAGAGTTGGAAGAATCGCTCACGCGCACACCTAACGGTTGAATTAAGCGACAGCCGCCGCGGGTAAGTCCAGTTTAAACAAATTTCAGGGTGCTGTCCGCTTGAATGATTAGTTAGGCACTAAAATAAATAGTACTTAACATTTGGGTGCCATATGCGCCACTCGCCGAATCGGCGCACAAGAGCTATCCATGAGAAATAACCAAGCATTAAGTTAAGTGCTGAAAGCACATAGATGGCATTTAAACGCGAAATAAATTCGGGTAATAAAATGTACCCATGCTTGATGCAATAGCCAGTCAGAATAGCGCAACCTATGAATATCGGTAAGACAAAGAAAACTCCGATCGTACGAAACTTCAACGAAAGATAATGGCCAGTACCACATATTGGGCAAAAAATTTGCGGGGCATTACCATGTGCAGGTAAATAGTCAAGTCCAGCAAGTGTAATCAAACTCTGACATTTAATGCAATTTATCGAGTACCGCGCCATAGAATTGGTGCCTAACAACCAAAATAAGGGACCGCCGCAGCGGATGTAAAACTTGAATGTCGGATTTTCACGGCGGTCCCCTTGATTGCGTAGTTATGCGCCTAGCGATGACAGACAATAACAGGGGCCAACTGTTCTTGCCACTGAGCTTCTGTCTGTTCGAACTTCCATAAGCGGGCATTACAGTAGGGCTCATGAAGCTTTCGTTCTGAACTCTTTATCGACGGGGAACGACAAAGCAGTATTTGCTTTTCAGAGTTGGTGTACCAAAATAAACTATTTTTCGTGAAGGATTCATTACCTCTTTGAGCAAGCTCAAGAATTTCCAGTTGATCTATATGAGGTTCACTTAGAAAACGCCATCCATCCGCTTCCCGGTTGCCACATCTGCGCTCGGCAAGTTCGTGCGGAGGAAGTGATGCGCAAGCAGAAAGAAAAATAAGTATAGCTAGTGGCAATTGATTAAGGCGCATAACAACCAAAATAAGGTGCCGACGCACCGGACACAAAACTTGAAACCAGTATTTTCACGGAGGTCACCTTGATTGCGTAGTTAGGCACTAAACGCCAGCCTGCATTTCTCTTGAATTACTGGCCAGACAGATTTTGGAGGACGAATACCAATATTGTCGGACTGAGTCCATTCTTGCGGGGAGCTTTGAGAAGTGCAAGTGCATTGCTCCACATTGAGAAAATATTCTCTCCCGTCCCAAGCAAACCGAAGACGGCGATGAGCAGTGCCAACGACTACTGTGAAACTGCCCATTAAAAGCAAACAATAGTTATGCTCAAGAATTGCGGCACCAGAACTAGCAGAGAGCAGTGATTGCAGCGCAGAAAGTTGAGAAAGATGTTTCTCTGCAGAAAGTGAAAGTTCTGACATAAGTGCCTAACTACATATATACCCCACATTTGGGGCGATAACTTCATTTTGGGTATTTTCCAACACGTGGTCAAGGTAAATTCCTACAAAGATTCAAATACATAGCTATAGCGATGCCGACTAGAAAGCTAAATAGGGTTTTATATACACCACTTACGCCCCGCTAAAAATTTAGTAGGACATTTATGCCCTTATATTTTTTGGTAAATCCCTGATTTATTTATAGTCATTTTTTGTGCCGTTCATGTAACAAAAAAAAGCAGACCGAAGTCTGCTTTTTATGTATCGAAAATAATGAGTTCAATCAAGCAAACGGATCGTGCAAAACAATGTTCGCATCGCGATCAGGGCCAGTTGAAACGATCGCAATTGGACAACCAACCAATTCTTCCAGCGAGCGCAGATAGGCGCGGGCAGCAGGAGGCAATTTATCCCATTCGGTGGTGCCAGCGGTTGATTCAGTCCAGCCCGGGAATTCCAGATACACCGGTTCGCATTCATCCCAGCCAGCTTCATCCAATGGTGAATATTCAGTTTGCTTGCCGTGGTATTTGTAGGCGATGCACATTTTCAAGCTTGGCATGCCGTCTAAAATATCGAGCTTAGTGATGCACAAACCAGAAATACCGTTTATCGCCACCGCACGCTTCAATGCCACAATGTCAATCCAGCCACAGCGACGCGGACGGCCAGTGGTGGCGCCGTATTCAGCACCTTTATCGCGGATTAGCTGGCCGGTTTCATCGTTTAATTCAGTCGGAAATGGACCGCCGCCAACGCGCGTGGCGTAGGCCTTGGCAATGCCGAGCACGTAATCGATAGCATCTGCGCCAACGCCGGTACCGGCTAATGCGCCGCCGATGGTGGTGTTGCTGGAGGTGACGTATGGATAGGTGCCGTGGTCGATGTCAAGCAAAGAGCCCTGTGCGCCTTCAAACAACACGCGCTTACCCTGCTTACGTAAATCATGCAGAATGCCTGCTACATCGCTAATCATTGGCTTGATGTATTTGCCGAATTCAATGGCTTCATCAAGCGTGCTTTGAAAATCAATCGCTTCAACGCCTAAATATTGAGTCAGCACAAAATTGTGGTAATCCAAAGCCGCGCGTAATTTCTCGGCCAATTGTTCTGGATACGCTAAATCGGCAACACGCACACCGCGACGCGCCACTTTGTCTTCATATGCAGGTCCGATGCCGCGGCCAGTGGTGCCAATGGCTTTGCCACCAGCGGCTTTCTCGCGCGCTTGATCAAGCGCAATGTGATACGGCATGATCAGTGGCGTGGCTGGGCTGATGCGCAAGCGTGAGCGCACTTCTACACCGTTGCTTTCCAGTTCAGCGATTTCTTTCTTCAGCGCGCCTGGGTGCAAAACCACGCCATTGCCAATCAAGCACAGCGCGTCATCGCGCAAAATGCCGGATGGAATTAAATGCAATACGGTTTTTTTACCGGCAATAACCAAGGTGTGTCCGGCGTTATGTCCGCCCTGAAAACGCACCACAGCGCCAATTTGCTGGGTAAGCAAGTCAACAATTTTACCCTTGCCTTCATCGCCCCACTGCGCACCGAGAACTACAACTGACTGACCCATAATGCCTGCTCCTGAAATGATCTGAACCTAAAACGTAGAAAAAGCCGAACTTGCGTCGGCTTTTTCATATTATACGCGTTTTGAGTGGGCTAGAAACGAATTACTTTCCTGTGCCGAAATAGCGCAGGAACTCGGAATTAGGATCTAAAACCATGGTAGTTTTACCATCCGACATACTGGCTTTATAGGCTTCGAGGCTACGGTAAAATGCGTAAAAATCAGCGTCTTGCCCATATGCAGAAGCGGAAATCTGTGCCACTTGGCTGTCGCCCTCACCACGCACGGTTTGGCCATCGCGTTGAGCATTAGCCAAAATCACTTGGCTTTCGCGCTCCGCTTCAGCACGAATGCGTTCTGCTTCTGCAAAACCCTCAGCTGTTAAGGCATTGGCAACCTGCTGCCGCTCCGAACTCATCCGTTTAAATACAGCTTTCAAAATATCGCTGTCTTGTGGAAAATTGATGCGTTTGATGCGCACATCAATCACTTCAATACCTAAAGTGGCTGCACCTTTGTTAATAGAATTCAACAGACGCTTAGTAATTTCACTACGACCACTAGAAACCACTTGCTGCAAGGTCAGTTGGTTGATGTCATTACGCAAAGCATTTTTGACAATCGGGGTTAAGCGCATTTTGGCCGATTCTTCATTGCCGCCGCTGGTAGCGCGGTAAAAAGCAGTGACGTCTTTAATTCGCCACTTAACAAAGAAATCGACTTCAACGTCTTTTTTCTCAGCCGTTAAATAGCGCTCAGGATTATCGTCCAGAGTCAACAATCGACGATCAAACTTGCGCACTTGTTCAACAAAAGGAACCTTGAAATGCAGGCCCGGCTGGATATTACTGCGCACCACTTTACCAAGGTTCAACACAATAGCGGTTTGACTTTCATTAACTACATACACAGAGGCAAACAAAGCAATTAAGATTGCAAACACGGCAATAAATAGGTTTCTAGAGTTAGCCATTAGTTTTCTCCTTCACGGGTCTGGCGCGTTTCAGCGCGTGCAGAATCACGATCTGTTGCATTGACTGCAGGAGCAAGCACTTGCGCAGGCGGCCGAACTGCAGGGCTATCAGAAGCAGGCGCTGCACCATTGATTGGCAAATACAAAATATTGTTGTTGCCACCGGAAATAACTTTCTGATTTTTACTCAACACTTCCTGCATGGTTTCCAAGTACAAGCGCTTTCGGGTCACCTCTGGGGCTTTGCGGTATTGATCAGCCAACAAACGGAATCGCGCTGAATCACCGGTGGCTTTTGCAATACTGGCTTGCCGGTAACCATCAGCCTGTGCGGTTATGCGCGATGCGGCACCGCGCGCTTCTGGAACCACTTTACTGGCGTAGGCTTTGGCTTCGTTAACGATAGAGTTTTTGTTTTCGCGTGCGCTGGTGGCTTCGTCAAACGCTTTTTTCACTTCTTCTGGTGGACGTGCATTCGGCAAACTAAATTGCGTCACACTCATGCCGGTTTTGTATAGATCCAGAGATTCTTGCAAATGCTGCTTAGCGATAATAGTGAGTTGATCGCGTTCAAACAAGATAGTATCCATCGTATTATTACCAACCACTTCGCGAACCACGCTTTCTGCTGCTTGGCGAATGGTTTCAGAGCCTTGTTGCCCGCCCGCTACAATGACATCATCGCGATAACCAAACAGATACAAACGTGGGTTTGAGATTACATATTGTGCATTGAATTTAATATCAACAATATTTTCATCTTTGGTAAGCACACTAACCGTTTCTTCAACAGACTCTACTTTAGTGGTATTAACAATAGCCACTGTTTCAAATGGCCACGGCAGTTTTAGGTTGGCACCTGGCGTCATGATTCGGTCAAATTTACCGGTGCGCAGCACAACACCGCGTTGTTGCTCATCAATCAATTTAAAGCAGTTAAATACCAACAAAATAGCTACAACGACCAGCGCTTTTTTTACCCAGCCAGAGCCATCAGAAGAGCTAGGCGAGCCTAAGCCTAGCTGGCTTTTTAATTTGGACAGAAAATCGTCGACCGGGTTACTTGAGCCTTTCGGCTTCCAAGGATCTTTGCCACTACCGCCGGGTTGGTTCCACGCCATTAAAATCTCCTAAACTTGCTTTTCAAACCATGTATTACAGGTGATATGGGGATTTACCACGCTACTTCAAGCACGAAACTAAATTATTCCTCGCCAGCAGCCTGCTCTGCGTCTTCAGCTTCATCCGACAATCCACCAACACGAACATTGCGCGACGGCACGACTGTTGAAATTGCATGTTTATAGACCATTTGGCTAACTGTATTGCGCAGCAAAACCACGAATTGATCAAAGCTTTCAATGGTGCCTTGCAATTTAATGCCGTTAACAAGGAAAATCGAAACTGGCACGCGCTCACGGCGCAATGCATTTAAAAACGGGTCTTGCAATGATTGGGATTTGGTCACGATAAAGCTCCTTGTTATTATTTTCGATAACTCTGTTGTAGAGATATTGGGGTATTATTATTAGTTTTCAAGGCGGCTAATGAAATTCCGCATGTGGTAGTCTAGCGCATCTTTTTGGGCTTGTGGGTCAAACCAATGTGAAGTAGATTGGCCGCGAAACCAGGTCAGCTGACGTTTAGCCAATTGCCTTGTGGCAATAATCGCATGCTCCCTAAATGTGCTGAAATCGGTCTCGCCGCGTAAATGCGCCCAGGCCTGCCGGTACCCAACCGCGCGCATGGAAGGCAAATCAGGATGCAGCAAGGAATTTTTCAATAGTTCGTGCATTTCTTGCAGAAACCCTTGTTCAAGCATTTGGTCAAAGCGCAGCACAATTCGTTCATGCAAAACGCCACGATCCTGTGGCGATAGCACCAATTCCAGCACACGAAACGGAAACTCTTGCTGCTCAGTAGCCGCTTGCCAAGCGCTTAAGGATTTTCCGCTAAGCAGATAAACCTCCAAAGCCCGCAAAATACGCTGCGGGTCATTTGGATGAATTCGCGCGGCGCTGATTGGATCAACCGATTGTAGCTGCGCATGCAAAGCCAGATATCCTTCTGAAATAGCCCTAGCTTGCAATTGCGCTCGAAGTTCAGCATTCGATGCCGGCATCACTGATAAACCTTGCATTAACGCTTTGAAATACAAGCCAGTGCCGCCCACCAATAAAGGCACTTTGCCCTGCTCCGCCAACGCTTGCATGTGTGGCAACGCTTCACGAGCGAAATCAGCGGCAGAGAATATTTCATGTGGATCTCGGATATCAATCATCCGATGCGGTGCCAGCCGCAAGGTGTCAGCATCTGGTTTGGCGGCGCCAATATTCAGGCCGCGATACACCAAGGCCGAATCAACACTGATAATCTGCGTATCCAAACGTTGCGCCCATTCAACGGCAAACGCGGTTTTACCCGATGCCGTGGGGCCCATAATGGCGATTGCTAAGGGGCGATTATCCGAATTCATCCGAGCGTCTGTCTGCATAGGCGACTATCAATGCATACAGTTTACTGTGCAATTGCATTTGATGGGTTGCTGGGTTATTGTTTATCCTTTGCGAATGAAAGGCGCTGAACGATGAATAAACTAAAAGCTTTCGGCTTCCTATTCGTATTTATTGTTCCAATTACATTGCCATCGGCAGCATGGTTGAGCTTAAAAACCGGCATGCCCAATCTCATGGCTTGGTATCCGTTATTTTTTCTGTTTGTGTTGGTGCCAGCATTCGATTATCTGCTTGGCCATGATTCAGTCAATATCGATAAAACCGATGAGCGGGTGGTGAGTGAAAAGTTCTGGTTTAAAGCCTTAACACTGCTTGTACTGCCAGTTCAAATCGCCAGTTTAATTTGGTCGGCGCAATGGTTTGTCAGTCAGAACTTGAACACACTGGGAACCATTGGCTGGCTGTTTTCGCAAGGCATTGTGAGCAGCATTTTAGCCATTAATGTGGCCCATGAATTAATCCATAAAGACGCCAAACTAGAAAAAGCCATTGGCGGCATACTTCTTACATCAGTGGGTTATTACGGCTTTAAGATTGAGCATCTGCGTGGACATCATGTGCATGTGTCCACACCTGAAGATGCTTCCAGCGCGCGCTTTGGGCAGAGCCTTTGGACTTTTATGCCACAGGCTATGTTTCGCAATACCAAGAATGCCTGGAAACTTGAAGCCGAGCGCCTAAAAAACGCGAGCTTGCCATTCATCCATTGGCGCAATGAAATGCTCGGCTGGACTTTACTCTGGATTCTTTTCTGTACCGGTTTTTATTTCGCCTTTGGCGCATTGGGCCTACTATTCTTTGTGCTGCAAGGATTCTTCGCAGCATGCTCATTGGAAGTCATCAACTATGTGGAGCATTACGGCTTAGAACGCAAACAATTGGATGATGGCCGCTATGAACGCACCACACATTTGCATTCATGGAATTCCGATTATGCTTTGTCGAATTTAATGTTGTTTCAACTGCAGCGGCATTCAGATCACCACGCCTTCCCTAAGCGGCGCTACGCCATCTTGCGGCATTTTGAAGACTCGCCGCAATTGCCTGGCGGTTATGCTTCCATGTTCGTTTTAGCCTTATTCCCGCCACTCTGGCATCGTGTGATTGACCCGCGTGTGTTGGCACATAAAGCGGCGCAGAGTTAATCCTCATCCGGCCATTGAATGGATGGTTTGGCTTTGAGTGAATGATCTTTTCGGCTAGCGCCTTGCACGGCTTCTAATACAGCAAGTGCATCCTTGGTTTCGGCCACATCGTGCACACGGATAATGCGCGCACCATTTTGCGCCGCCAACATGGCCGCTGCCGCAGAACCCATCACGCGTTGTTCAAGCGCACGACCAGTGACTTGGCCAATCATCGACTTGCGCGAAACCCCGGCCAACACCGGCACACCAAGTTGTGTGAAGTATTCAAGATTGGCCAGCAAGGCCAGATTATGCTCAAGCTGCTTGCCGAAACCAAAGCCTGGATCAATGACAATATTTTTTTTGCCTATGCCGCTCATTTCGCAAGCGAAAATCCGTTCGGTTAAAAATTGCCGAACTTGCACTAGCACATCGTCGTAATGAACATCTTGCTGCATGTTTTGCGGCGAGCCGAGCATATGCATTAAGCACACTGGCACGCCAAGCTCGGCAGCGGCTTCCAATGCGCCCTCACGGCGCAAAGCAAATACATCGTTGATGAAGCTCGCACCGGCCGCCACAGCAGCGCGCATCACCTCAGGTTTTGAGGTGTCGATGCTGATTGGCACATTAGTGTGTTTAGCCAGCGCTTCAATAACCGGAATAACTCGCAATAGCTCTTCCTGCACAGAAACTGGCTCGGCGTTCGGCCGAGTTGATTCGCCGCCAATGTCCAAGATATGCGCGCCCTGCTCAACGGCCTGCAATGCAAATTCTATGGCTTGCTGTGCGGACGTTAATCGGCCACCATCCGAAAACGAATCCGGCGTAACGTTGATAATCGCCATGATTTTCGGCGTATCGAGTTTTAGCGAATATTTTCCGCATTGCAAACTGGGAATGGTATCGAACATGTGCATCGGTTCCGTGTGTATTCGGAATATGGTAACGCATAAAAAAAGCCGGAAACGAATCCGGCTTTTTTCTTTGGCTAGGCCGCATTAGGTTTGCGGCATTGGGCCGCCGATTGGGCCGACAGTAGGCGCATCGTCTTTACTGGTTTTGCCAGATTTTACCCAATCCAATGGCGGGCCAGGAACACGGCCTTCCATCACCGCATCGATCTGGCTAACATCAACAGTTTCATACAACAACAAAGCTTCTGCCAAGGCGTGTAATTTATCGATATTGTCTTTCAGAATCTGCGTGGAACGCGCATAGGCCTTATCAAGAATAGTACGCACCACTTCATCAATTTTCTTCGCGGTATCATCAGATACATTCTTAGTCTGCGACACAGAGCGCCCTAAAAATACTTCGCCCTCATCTTCGGCATACGCGATTGGGCCGAGTTCATCCGACAAACCCCATTTGGTGACCATATTACGAGCCATTTTGGTGGCGCGTTCAATATCGTTGGATGCACCAGTGGTAACTTTATCGGCACCAAAAATTAATTCTTCAGCAACACGGCCACCATACAAAGAACACAACTGCGATTGTATGGCGACTTTGTTGTAACTGTATTTATCGCCTTCCGGCAGATACATGGTAACGCCTAAGGCGCGGCCACGAGGAATGATGGTGACTTTGTAGACCGGATCATGCTCAGGCACCATGCGACCAACAATGGCATGGCCAGCTTCGTGGTAAGCGGTCAATTTTTTCTCGTCTTCGCTCATTGCCATCGAACGTCGTTCAGCGCCCATCATAATTTTATCGCGGGCTTTGTCAAAATGTTGCATACGCACTTCTTTGGCATTTTCACGTGCCGCAAATAAAGCCGCTTCATTCACCAAGTTGGCTAAATCAGCGCCGGAAAAACCGGGCGTACCGCGTGCAATAGTTAACGGCACCACATCTTCATTCAGTGGCACTTTGCGCATATGTACTTTCAGAATTTGTTCGCGACCTTTCACATCGGGCAAGCCAACCACCACTTGGCGATCGAAACGACCAGGGCGCAACAGAGCGGGATCCAACACGTCCGGGCGGTTAGTAGCAGCAATCACAATCACGCCTTCGCCACCTTCAAAACCATCCATTTCAACCAACAGTGCATTCAGTGTTTGCTCGCGCTCATCGTGTCCGCCGCCTAAACCAGCGCCACGGTGACGGCCAACCGCATCAATCTCATCAATAAAGATAATGCATGGCGATTGTTTTTTTGCGGTTTCGAACATATCACGCACACGTGAAGCACCCACGCCAACGAACATTTCGACGAAGTCGGAACCTGAGATTGAGAAGAACGGCACTTTAGCTTCGCCAGCGATGGCACGTGCTAACAACGTTTTACCGGTTCCGGGGCTACCAACCATCAAAATACCGCGAGGAATGCGCCCGCCTAATTTTTGAAATTTGGATGGATCACGCAAGAATTCAACCAATTCGCCCACTTCTTCTTTGGCTTCATCACAACCGGCCACATCGGCGAAGGTGACTTTCACATCATTCTCGCCTTGCAATTTCGCGCGCGAACGACCAAAGCTCATTGCCCCGCCTTTGCCGCCACCTTGTTGCATTTGCTTAATGAAATAAAATGCAATGCCGAAAAACAATACGTACGGCAGAATATTCAACACAATCGCCCAAAACGGCGGGCCAGCTGGTGGCTTCTGTTGCACAATTTCAACTTTGCGCTTCACCAATACATTCACTAAATCGCGGTCGTATGGACCCCATGTTTGGCCAACAGTACCATCTGCGCGGGTATATTTTAATTCAGTGCGCGCACCTGAGCTTTCCTCAGAGAATTCCACTTTGCTAACCGTGCCGCCATCGATTTCATCAAGGAATTTCGAGTAAGGCACTTCTTGACTGGTTTTGCCCATATCGGGCGCAAAGGTTTGCACCACGGTCATCAGCAAAAAGCCAACCACTACAAAGACAATAATATTTTTCACTAAATCGCTCATATGGTTTCCTTAACGCTTACCCGTGGCTAATGCATATACTTCATTGGAACGACGCCTAGAGGCCGCCGGCTTGCGGATAGTCAATTTCTGATAACGCGGGCGCAGTTCTTTAACATAATCATCAAACCCTTCGCCATGAAACAGCTTTATCAAAAAATTCCCACCTTTCTTTAAATGGCTATCAGCAAAATCGCGCGCCAGCTCAGAAAGGTACATCGAGCGTGCTAAATCTACTGTGTCCACTCCTGACATATTGGGGGCCATATCTGATAAAACAAGGTCTGCCTTCGCACCGCCAAGCAATTGCTCTAACTGAAACAATACAGACTCTTCTCTGAAGTCCCCGTGAATAAAGTCGACTCCAGCAACTGGCGGCATGTCGAGAATATCTAAAGCCAGCACGCGCCCTGTGTCGCCCATCACTTTGCGCGCCACCTGCGACCAACTGCCTGGCGCTGCACCTAAATCAACAATCAGCATGCCCGGACGGATGAGTTTGTCGCGCTCGAGCAATTCATCGAGTTTATATGCGGCACGCGAACGCAAGCCTTCCGCTTGGGCTTTCTTCACGAAAGGATCGGCAAAGTGTTCTTTCAACCAAAGTTGGCTGCTTTTACTGCGGGTAGCCATAGAAAATTAGGATTTGGGTAGATGTTCATGATACTCTTTTATCCTCTTTACCGCTTGGGCCAAAGGTCATGTCAACCACATTAAACAACGCGCAAAAGCGCTACTTACGGGGTTTAGCACACGATTTGAAGCCGATTATTTTAGTGGGCGCCAAAGGCATAAGCGACGCACTTCTTGCGGAATTAGACTTGGCTTTAGAGCGCCATGAGCTGTTAAAAGTGAAATTTTCAGCCCAAGACCGTGAAACACGCGACACATGGATGGATCAACTGGTTGAAAAATCTGTGTCGAGCTTAATCAACAAAATTGGCAATACCATCATTATTTTCCGCCGCAGTAAAGACAAGCCGTTAATCATTCTGCCAAAAGCTTAAATGCAGATTTCACTGGAAAACCCGGACTACCGCTACATCTGCCGCGGCTTAAGCCCAAACGGTGTTTTGGTCAATAACCGCGATTTGCAATCAAGTTTTATTCTTGCGCCCAATCAACTGATAGAAAACTGGGCTTTAAGCAATTTCAGTGAACTGAACACTGAACATTGGCTTCCTGTGCTTGAACTAAAACCCAGTTTGTTTATTCTTGGAACGGGCCAAACACAAATTTTTCCAGAAGCCAAGCACATGGCCTTTTTTCTTCAAAAAGGTATTGGCTTTGAAGTAATGAACAACGCCGCAGCCGCCCGCACCTTCAACATTTTGGCGCAAGAAGGCCGCAATGTGGTGGCGGGGTTTGTGGTTTAATTCAATACGTAGGGATGGGCTCTAAAACCGTCCGGTTATGAATGCATTTTGTAGGGGCGGGTTCTAAACCCGTCCATATGTTTTTCGGGTTATTGTTGAATGGCTTTAATCGTTGGGCGGGCTTATTCGTTCGGCGGGTTTAATCATTGGGCGGGTTTGGAACCCGCCCCTACCGAGAATATTCGTCATCTTGCCATCGTAATGGATTGGTCTTGATATATTCGGCAATCCGTAAATATGCGTCTTGATTACGAATAACATGATCGTGAAATCCGCGGTGCCAGACTTTCTCACCTTTCGAATCTCTTACACCATTGATTTTTCGAGATGAAAACGTTTTGAACTGCCGCACTATTTCGGCCAACTCATGTCCCACTACATCATTATGAATCTGAATAATTCCATGCATGTGGTTTGGCATCAATACGAATTCATGCAAGGTAATATTTGCATTATGTCTTGGCAAGTCCAACCAAGTTTGTTCAACAATTTGACCGAGTTCATTCGGGTACATTTGTGTTTGAGATGAATTAGCGCAACCGATTACACCAAATAATTGCATACGCATTTCAGTGCATATCGTTACAAAGTAAAACCCTGCCTGACTATAATCATAAAATTCTAAGCGCAGAGATTTACGTTGATGTGTTTGTGGATTATACAAACGTGTGTTCCAGACGGCCAATATTCAATTTATATTGTCATTTTTTACACCAAAAAAATATCCGGATTTTCCTAAATACGCGTAAGAATAAACTGAAACACATTTGTAGGGGCGGGTTCTAAACCCGCCCCGATTTTTTCGTTGGGCTGATTCTAAACCCGCCCCTACAAAACCCCACTCGCGCCATAGCCGGTTTGAGAACGGATAAATTGCGACAAAAAGCGTGCCCGTTCCATTTCAGCATCCGCCGAATTATCGGTGATTGAAAACAGCCAAATGCCGAAAAATGCTACGGCCATAGAGAACAATGCCGGGTATTCATAAGGGAAAATCGCCTGTTCATGGCCCAATACCTGCACCCAAACGGTTGGCCCAAGAATCATTAAGCTGACAGCAGTAATCAAGCCCATTGCTCCACCTAACAACGCGCCGCGCGTGGTTAATTTACTCCAGTACATGCTTAAGAATAGCACCGGAAAATTGCAACTGGCAGCAATTGAAAACGCTAAACCCACCATAAATGCAATGTTCTGTTTCTCGAACAAAATACCAAACGCTATCGCAATAACGCCGAGGATAATCGTGGTGATTTTTGACACGCGCAATTCCGCTTTGTCATCGGCATGGCCTTTTTTGAAGACGCTGGCATATAAATCATGCGATACCGCGGAAGCACCTGATAGAGTTAATCCAGAAACCACCGCTAGAATTGTTGCGAACGCAACTGCCGATATAAAGCCTAAAAATACACTGCCACCTACAGCATTTGCCAAATGGATGGCAGCCATGTTGTTGCCGCCCAATAGTTCTCCTACACCATCTTTGAAGGCCGGATTAGTGCTAACCAACACAATGGCTCCGAAACCGATAATGAACGTTAAAATATAGAAATAGCCGATGAATCCCGTGGCATAGAACACACTTTTACGCGCAGCTTTAGCATCGCTTACGGTAAAGAATCGCATGAGAATATGCGGCAGGCCGGCAGTTCCAAACATCAATGCCAGTCCAAGTGAAATCGCAGAAATTGGATCTTTAACCAGCCCGCCAGGGCTCATAATCGACTCACCTTTTGGGTGCACGCGAATGGCTTCGTTGAATAATTGATTGAAATCGAAATGCACATGGTTCAGCACCATCAAAGCCATAAAACTAGCACCCGATAATAGCAACACCGCTTTGATAATCTGCACCCAAGTGGTTGCTAACATACCTCCGAACAATACATACATCACCATCAATATGCCCACCAGCACAACAGCGATGTGGTAATCAAGGCCGAACAATAATTGAATCAGCTTACCCGCACCCACCATTTGCGCAATCAGATACAGCGCTACTACTACCAAAGTACCGCAAGCTGAAAGACTGCGTATTTCCATTTGCTTCAGGCGAAATGAGGCCACATCGGCGAAGGTATATTTACCTAAATTACGCAAGCGCTCTGCCATCAAAAATAAGATAATGGGCCAACCAACCAGAAAGCCAATGGAATAGATTAAGCCATCGTAGCCCGACCCATACACAAGGGCAGAAATGCCCAAGAATGACGCAGCCGACATGTAATCGCCGGCAATTGCCAGGCCGTTTTGAAAGCCAGTAATTTTGCCACCAGCCGCATAGTGGCTATCAATTGAGGTGTTACGTTTGGAAGCCCAATAAGTGATGTAAAGAGTAGCAATAACAAAGCCAAGGAACATCAGAATCGCCGGAATATTCTGCGGCGCCATTAGCGTTTCACCTCATCCATGATTTCCTGATTCAAGCGATCGAATTCACTATTAGCACGACGCACATAAATCCCAGTTAACACGAAGGCTGAGAGAATCAAGCCAATGCCAACTGGAATACCCCACGTCATCGGCTGTTCTGAATTTATACGCGTTCCTAACCATTCTGGCTTGAATGCGATTAGCAAGATGAACGCCAGATAAAAGCCCAGCATAGTTCCAGATAAAACCCAAGCTAAGCGTTCTCGTTTCCTAACAAGCTCATGGAATTTAGTGTTGGCGTGGATTTGCGCAAATATTAGATCTTGCATGGAAATTCCAGTTAGTTAATATTGGTATACCTCAAACTTCAATTGTGGCAGCATATTTCGGAATTAATGCGTCCACGTTAAATTGTTTTTTCAATTCTACAGCGAGTGCTTGGCGTGCATCATCTTCGCCATGCACTAACGCAATACGTGGATGGTTCTCGATGTGGTCGTACCAATCCAGTAATCCAGCTTGATCGGTATGTGCTGAAAGGCCACCGATGGTATGTCGTTGAGCTCTAACTTGTATCATTTCGCCAAATAATTTAACTTCAGTCGCGCCATCCACCAGCCTTCGGCCTAGCGTGCCCACGGATTGATAGCCAACAAACAGCAGATGGTTTTTCGCGTTGCCTAAATTTTTCTCCAAGTGATGGCGAATCCGCCCACCATTACACATGCCCGAACCAGCAATAATAATGCAACCGCCTTTGTGCTCGCTAATGGCTTTTGATTCGGCAACATCGGCGGTATATTTCAGATTGGGTAAATGAAATGGATGCGGCTTACCATGCAACATCGCTTTCGCATCTGCATCAAATAATTCTTCATGGCGAGCATACACACTAACCACTTTTGAGGCCATTGGGCTATCAAGAAATATTTTCCATTTTGCTAAGCCCCAATCATCCCAATGCTTGGCAAACCAATATAAAAGCTCCTGACTTCGTCCAACCGCAAATGCGGGAATCAAGATATTGCCACCACTTTTCCATGCAACGTCAAAAATTTCGCCCATCTCTTTTATGGTGGCCATACGGTCACGATGCAGCCGACCACCATAGGTCGATTCCATTAAAACCAAATCGGCTGTTAAAAATGGGTCTGGATCGCTCAAAATAGGCGTGCCTTTCGGGCCAACATCACCAGAAAATACCAGTGTTTTGGTTTGGCCATTTTCCTCAACGCTAATTCGCACACTGGCAGAACCCAAAATATGCCCAGCATCTTGCAAGGTGACGCTCAAGCCCGGAAACAGTTGTTTTTCTTGTCGGTAATCCAAGCCGTGCAACTGCCGCACAACTAAATCTACTTCCTTTCGGGTGAATAATGGCTCGTGCTTAGCGTGCCCGTCTTTATGAAAGCGGTTATCACGCTCAGCTTGCATTTCAGCTAAGGATGCCGCGTCCTCCAGCATAATCGGCAATAAATCAGCACTAGCTTTATGTGTATAGATTGGTCCGTGATAACCATAATCAACTAATACTGGCAACCTGCCGCAGTGATCAATATGCGCGTGGCTAAGCACAACGGCATCGATGCTTTTGACATCAAAATCAAACGGCAAGGCATTTTTCGCTTCTTCAATTTTACTGCCTTGAATCATGCCGCAATCCAGCAGTATTCGCTTGCCGGCTGCCTCGACTAAATGACAGGACCCAGTAACTGCACCTGCTGCTCCAAAAAATGTCACTTTCATTTTAATGCTCCTCAGTCGTTTTAACATACTAGCAAGAAACTAGGTCGTTGATTTTTCGATTTCTTAACAGCCGCGAATGTTGCGCGCGTATAATAGGCGTCTTAATCTGGGAGCACCTATGACCACCACGATGAAAGCTTTAGTGAAACGCCATGCTGAGAAAGGCATTTGGATGGAGCAGGTTCCAGTGCCTAGCCCCGGCCCAAATGAAGTCTTGATTAAACTTGAAAAAACCGCTATTTGTGGCACAGATCTACATATTTACAAATGGGATGAATGGAGCCAGCGCACCATTACGCCCGGTTTAGTCATCGGCCATGAGTTTGTCGGCCGTATTGTGGAAATTGGTCCGGGCGTCAGCGGCTATACCCTTGGCGATCGCGTATCGGCCGAAGGCCATATTGTTTGTGGCCATTGCCGTAACTGCCGCGCTGGGCGTCAGCATTTGTGCCCAAATACTATCGGCATCGGGGTCAATCGTAACGGTGCATTTGCCGAATACATTGTCATGCCCTCTTCCAATCTATGGCCAATCCCTGATCAAATACCGAGCGAGCTAGCTGCGTTTTTTGATCCATACGGCAACGCCGCACATTGCGCCTTGGAATTTGATGTGATTGGTGAAGATGTTTTAATCACCGGTGCTGGCCCGATTGGCATCATTGCTGCGGGTATTTGCAAACATATTGGCGCGCGCAATGTAGTGGTTACTGATGTGAACGATTATCGTCTTAAACTAGCCGCTGATATGGGCGCTACGCGCGTAGTGAATGTCTCCAAACAAAGCTTGAAAGATGTGATGGCAGAATTGCATATGGAAGGTTTTGATGTGGGCCTTGAGATGAGCGGCGTGCCACAGGCCTTCAACGATATGCTGGATTGTATGTACCACGGCGGAAAAGTTGCTCTACTCGGCATTTTGCCAAAAGGCGCCGGCGTGGATTGGGACCGCATTATTTTTAAAGGCCTAACCGTGCAAGGTATTTATGGCCGAAAAATGTATGAAACCTGGTACAAAATGACCCAAATGGTTTTAACTGGCTTCCCGTTGCAGAAAGTACTTACCCACCAAGTACATATTGATGACTTCCAAAAGGGTTTTGACCTGATGGAAGCCGGCGTGTGCGGCAAAGTGGTCTGCTCTTGGTAAGCTATAGTTACTCAAAAAAAAGGGACGCCATGGCGTCCCTTTTTTAATCTAGCTGCTAAGAATTAGCCGCCGATTTTTACACTTAATACAACTGAATCTGATGCATTGAAAGGTAAATTGGTGTCGTAATAATTCAAGCCGACTTCCAATGGACCAAATGCTTTGCTAACACCAACATTCCAATCGTTGTAGTCGCCGAAATCAGCAAAAGTACGACCGAAACCAGCATTCAAGCTGTATTCATTACCTAAATCCCAGCTGTGGCCGAGGTTTGCGTACAATACATTTTCACCGGTGTTTGAATAATCATTGGTGTAGCCAAGTGTTAAGGTGGCAACGTCTTTTAATGCAATTTTGGTAATCAATTCGTTATAGTCAATATTGCCATAACCTGAATCTGCACCATGATAGGTATAACGAGTCAGCATAACGTCAAAGTTTACTTTTTCACCAATATCAGTGTTGTAACCAACATATGCGTCGATTTCTACATCTGGAGCAGCTTGTGCACCAAAATCGATGTTTGAACCCCAAGCGCCGACATAAAAGCCACTGTCGCCAAAGGAATAATCTACGCCGCCTTGAAATGCAACATCTTTACCGGTTTGGGAAACACCGCGGAACACATAATCCGAAAACACACCAGCATTCCAGCTGAAATTTGATTCTGCTTCTTCAGCAAATGACACAGTTGGGGCCAACAAAAGAGCTGCCAAAATAGCTGCTTTCAAATTGTTTTGCATATTTTTTCTCCGAAAAGTTAATAAAAAAGACGGAAATCGTCTCTTAGCACTCTAGGTACAATCCAGAAGCTGAGTCGATTTTAACGGATTATTAGCAATTTGGGTAGTGCTGTACTGTTATTTTCAACAAAATTTACTTTATGTTCATTATTAACAATCAGCCATTTTCGCCATATTTTATATTTTATTCCATTATATTTCAATGCTTTAAATAATAACTATGTCAATAAATGCTATTATAGAGCTATAAATTTAAGGGTAAGCCAAATGAACAAAACCGCCTTTTTAACATACCAACATGAATTGCAATCCATTGAAACACAAGGAATGCTTAAACAAGAGCGAATCATCATCAGCGCCCAATCGGCCGAAATCATGCTTGCTGACGGACGCACGGTTCTGAACTTTTGTGCAAACAACTACCTCGGCTTAGCTGATAATCCTGAGATTATCCAAGTGGCAAAAGATGCCTTAGACACACACGGCTTTGGTATGGCCTCTGTGCGCTTCATTTGTGGCACCCAAGATCTGCATAAAACCTTAGAAGCCAAAATCGCGCATTTCTTTGGTACTGAAGACTCGATTTTGTATGCCGCCTGCTTTGATGCTAATGGCGGACTGTTCGAACCTTTGCTCGGTGAAAATGACGCGATTATTTCAGATGCGCTAAATCACGCCTCCATTATTGACGGTGTACGCCTTTGTAAAGCCAAACGCTTCCGATACAGCAATTGCAATATGGCTGAACTAGAAGCGCAATTGCAAGCGGCTGATGCTGCCGGTTGCAAAATTAAAATGATTACTAGCGATGGCGTGTTCTCTATGGATGGCACCATCGCACCACTCGATGCAATCACTGCGCTAGCTGAAAAATACGACGCACTAGTTCATATTGATGAATGCCACGCCACCGGATTTCTAGGTGCAACTGGCCGCGGCTCAGCTGAAGTGTCAGGCGTGATGGATAAGATTGATATTTTCACGGGCACGCTAGGCAAATCTCTTGGTGGTGCCGTTGGTGGATTTACCACCGGCCCTAAAGCCGTCGTCGAACTGCTGCGACAGCGTTCACGCCCTTATTTATTCTCAAATTCTTTGCCTCCGTCTATTGTAGCAGCTGGCATTAAAGTATTCGAGATGCTCGAAGATGCCGGCAGTTTGCGCGAAAAACTGCAGGACAATACCCATTATTTCCGTGAACGCATGGCCCATGCAGGGTTTGACTTAAAGCCTGGCGTGCACCCAATTGTGCCAGTCATGCTGTATGAAGCGCCGCTAGCGCAAGAATTTGCCAAACGCTTATTAGATGAAGGCATTTACGCAGTTGGGTTTTTCTTTCCGGTGGTCGCCAATGGCCAAGCCCGCATCCGAACCCAAATGAGTGCGGCGCACAGCCGTGAGCATCTGGATAAAGCCATTGCAGCATTCACTAAAGTTGGGCGCGAATTAGGCGTTATTCACTAATTCAATTTCTGGTTCTGTTAGTGCGCGCCATTGGCCTTTTGGTAGTTCGGCTAATTTTAGTGCACCAATCTGCACGCGAATTAAGCGCAGCACATCAATATCTAGAGCCTGCAAGACGCGCCGAATCTGGCGATTACGGCCTTCATCCAAGCTTATTTCAAGCCAGGCATTCTTTTCGCCTTGTCTTAATAAAACGACTCGCTTAACACGAAGTTGACCCTCATCGGTATTCACTCCATGCAACATGGCTGCCAGCTGAGCTTGGCTAGGAATGGTATTGATTTGCACATGATAGGTTTTATCTGGGCCGGTTTCCGGATTGGTGATGGTTGCTGCCCAGACCGGATCGTTGGTCATCAACAGCAGGCCCTCACTGGCTTTATCCAGACGACCAATTGGTGCTAGCCATGGCATTTCCGCTGGCAAACACTCATACACAGTGGCGCGTTGTTGTTCATCACTGCGTGTGCACAGCAAACCTCTTGGCTTGTTTAACATCAACACAATACGCTCTTGCGCAACAGCTTTTTGGCTACTCACCAAAACTTTATCAACTCCGATACGCACAGGAAACTCAAGATTTGTAATGGTTTTACCATTCACTTGCACTAAGCCATTAGCAATCCACACACTGGCTTGGGTGCGCGAAGCCAAGCCCATTTTTGACAACACACGTGCCAAGCCAAAACGTTTTATTGCGCTATGATCTATATTCATGTGTGTAGAATAAAACAAACTCTAGGAGACTGTCATGTCTGATCACTTTGCAGAAGTACAATGGCGCTTCGCTGCGCACCAAGAAGATGCCACAACCTACACCCGCGATCACACGGTAACATTAGAAAATGGACAGGCTATTGCTAATTCCTCTGCGCCAGCATTTCTTGGCAATGCCAGCATGGCAAACCCAGAAACTTTATTATTAGCCGCACTCGCTTCATGCCACATGCTCACGTTCTTGGCTGTTGCTAGCAAACGCGGCTTTCAGGTTAGCCACTACCAAGATAAAGCAGTAGGCACCTTGGGTAAAAACAATGAAGGCCGAATGGCCATTACGCACTGCATCTTGAACCCTAAAATTGAATTTATTGGCGAAAATTCACCAAGCCCAGAAGAATTGCAGAAATTACATGAAAGTTCGCATCGCAATTGCTTTATAGCCAACAGCTTAAGTGTCAAGGTTGATATAGCGAGCTAGCCTTCACGGGAAAATCATCGTAATTCAGCGAAGATTACCGAATGATTTCAATAAGCAATAAAACAATTAAATCCGTTATTGCCTGGTTTGACAGCGAAGCAATTAACCCTGATGCACAGCAAGGCATTGCTTGGCTGCGAATTGTGCCATTCATTGTTCTGCATATAGCCTGCTTTGCGGTATTCTGGGTTGGTTTTTCTTGGGCAGCTTTGATTGCCTTAGTAATCACCTACAGTGTGCGGATGTTCGCCATCACCGGTTTCTACCATCGCTATTTTTCGCATAAAACCTTTAAAACGCATCAATGGATGGAAACGGTGTTCGCCTTCATTGGCGCGTCAAGTGCACAACGCGGCCCACTATGGTGGGCTTCTCATCATCGCAAACACCATCGGCACTCGGATACAGAATTAGATTTGCACAGCCCAATTCATGGCTTTATGCAAAGCCATATGGCTTGGTTTCTAAATCACAGAGCGTTTGCAACCGACTACACAACAATCCAAGATTTTGCTAAGCGCGCTTCCTTGAAATGGTTAAACCGATTTGATCTTATTGCACCTATTGCTTTGGCCGCTTTTTTATTCATTACCGGCAGTGTGTTGAACTATTTCTTTCCGAGTTTAAAAACCAGCGGCACCCAGTTGTTTGTTTGGGGCTTTGTGCTTTCTACCATTTTGTTGTTCCATGTCACGGTCAGCATAAATTCAATTGCTCATGTGTGGGGAACACAACGCTACGATACGTCAGACAACAGCCGAAATAACCCATTATTGGCTTTGCTAACTTTTGGTGAGGGCTGGCATAACAACCATCATCATTATCCAAACACGGTTAAGCAAGGATTTTTTTGGTGGGAAATTGACATGACGTATTGGACATTGAAAGCCATGAGCTATGTGGGTTTAACATGGGATTTAAAACCGGTTCCAGCACATATTAAACGTGCCGTACGATGAGAATAGCTGTGATTGGCAGTGGCATTTCGGGCATCAGTGCCGCATGGGCGCTTTCCGGCAAGCATCAAGTCAGTTTGTTCGAGCGTGATTCACGGCTCGGTGGACACACGCACACGCACGAGCTGCAAATGGCTGGTAAATCATATCGAATCGACTCTGGGTTTATCGTTCACAACTATGCGAACTACCCCTTATTTAGTAAGTTTTTGAATGAACTTGAAGTTGACACTAAACCTACAGAAATGAGTTTCGCGGTGCATAACCTTGGCACTGGCCTGTATTACAACGCGCATTCACTCAAAACATTATTTTGCCAAAAACGCAATCTGCTTTCGCCATCATTTTACACAATGGTTGCTGATATACAGCGTTTTTATAAAGAGTGCCCTGCCTTGCTAAATTGCACTGGAGATGGCCCGAGCCTTAATGAGTACCTCGCGCAAAATAATTATGGTGATTACTTCATTACTAATCATTTGATTCCAATGGCCAGCGCTTTATGGTCTTCTCCTAGCCATGCCATTCTTGAATTTCCGGCAAAATATCTTGTGGCATTTATGAGTAATCACCACATGCTGCAAATTACCAATCGTCCGCAATGGCGTGTGCTTGCAGATGGCTCGAATAGCTATATCGACAAAGTATTAGAGCGCTGGAAAGTTGATGTACGCTTAAACACACAGATTCATTGCGTTAAACGTAGTACAGAAAACGTCTGTATTCAAACATCTGTGGGCGAAGAGTATTTCGACCATGTTGTGTTCGCCTGCCACAGTGATCAGGCACTTGCTCTGCTTGAGTCTGCCAGTGACGCAGAAGCATCAATACTCGGTGCTATTCGCTACCAAAACAACGAAACCATTCTGCATCATGACGCCTCGGTACTGCCACCAAATCGCAAGGCATGGGCGGCATGGAATGTGACTATTCCAAAAAACGACAGTTCGCAATGCACAGTTAGCTATTGCATGAATATCTTGCAAGGCATCGAAAGTCCGGAACCATTTGTGGTTAGCCTAAATCAACGCCAACAAATTGATTCCGACAAAATTCTTGCTGTTATGAACTACCAGCATCCGGTCTACACGCATGACATGGTCAGTGCGCAAAAACACCGGCATCAAATAAATGGCCACAACCGCAGCTGGTTCTGTGGTGCCTATTGGGGCTTTGGTTTTCATGAAGATGGCTTTAGAAGCGGCTTAGAAGTAGCCGATGCGCTCCTTGAATGATCAGTACAATGGCTCAATTACAGGTTGACTGCCTGTATGTTGGACACATCCAGCATCGTCGCTTGCTGCCCAAGCCACATGCTTTTCGTTACAAAATTTTCCAGTTCTATTTAAACATTGCTGAGTTTGAGAAAACGCTCAAACCATTTTGGTTTTGTTCGGTAAATCGTTTTAATTTCCTGCAATTTAAACGTAGCGATTATTTCGGTGATGCAAATCAAGCACTGGATTCTGCAGTTCGAAGCTATGCTGATCAGATGCTTGGCAAACCCACAACTGGGCCAATCTTTTTACTTACGCACATGCGCATTTTTGGTCATGTTATAAATCCAGTCAGTTTTTATTATGGTTTTGCAGACGATAAAAAAACCTTGTTATGGATTTTGGCTGAAATAACCAATACGCCATGGAAAGAACGCTTTACTTATTTCCTGTCTATTGATCAAGCGACACAGCAGAATGCTTGGCATTCGTGGGACTTCGCAAAGAAATTCCATGTCTCGCCTTTCTTACCGATGGATATGGATTACCAGTGGCGATTTTCTGAGCCTGGCAAGCGCTTGGGCACGTTTATGAAAGTGTTCCAGCAACAAGTGAAACAATTTGACGCCACCTTGATGCTCGAACAACGACAATTAAATCCATCGAATTTGCTGAAGTTGTTGCTGCAGATTCCAGTTGTTACGCTCAAAGTTGCATTCGGTATTTACTGGAATGCATTACTGCTATGGCTTAAGCGCACTCCATTTCACACACACCCCAAAGGCGGTTTATGAACAGCATGAGTTCAACACCCAATCAGAATTTATCCGAGCAGAGTCTAGTGAATAAGTTTTTGAAATCTCAGTTGCTGAAAAAAATGGATTTACTGGAGGATGGCACGCTTACCTTGCACGAACGTGGTGAATCGCGTGTGTTGGGCTTGGATAAAACATCAGCTCAGTTCGGTAGTTTGCATATTATAAACGATGCCTTCTATACCAAAACCGCGCTGGGCGGCTCGGTAGGTGCTGCTGAGTCTTACATGGATGGCGACTGGCATTCGGAGCAATTGGTTGATGTGATGCGTTTACTAATACGCAACCGAGATTTGCTTGACAGCATGGAATCTGGAACCGCAAGCGTTACAAGCTGGGCAATGAAAGCCGCGCACCTATTTAGAAAAAACACCAAAAGTGGCAGCAGGAAGAATATTGCTGCACATTACGATATTGGCAACGAATTATTTCAATTATTTTTAGATTCAAAACTCATGTATTCTTCGGCCGTTTTTGATAAGCCGGAGTTAGATTTAGAACAAGCGTCTGAACGAAAATTGCAATTGATCTGTGAAAAACTGCAGCTCTGCGCTAGCGATCATTTGCTGGAAATTGGTACAGGCTGGGGCGGTATGGCTATTTATGCTGCTAAAAACTATTCGTGTAAAGTCACCACAACCACCATTTCAAAGCAGCAGTATGAATACACAAAAGCACGTGTTGCAGCCGAAGGTTTGCAAGACCGCATCACCTTGTTGTTCGAGGACTACCGTGACTTAAGCGGGCAATTCGATAAATTAGTATCCATTGAAATGATCGAAGCGATTGGACATCAATTTCAGGATATTTATTTTAAAAAATGTGCCGCCATGCTCAAACCCGGTGGAAAGGCGTTAATTCAAGCTATCACCATTGAAGATCATCGCTACCAGCAAGCACTGCACAGCGTCGATTTTATCAAACACTATATTTTTCCGGGTAGTTATATTCCTTGTGTCAGCTCGATGGTGAGCTCAGCGGCAAACGCCGGCCAACTGCGCTTAGTTGATTTGCAGGACATAGGTGATAGCTATGCCAAAACCATTCGGCATTGGCGAAATCGCTTTAACCAACAACGCAGCAGCATTCTAGCGCTTGGTTATGATCTGCATTTTATTCGTATGTGGGATTACTACTTTGCCTATTGCGAAGCAGGCTTTGTTGAACAATCCATTAGCGACGTGCATTTACTTTTCAACAAGGAAAGCTGCTAATTACTATGAGCACTTTAAGCACCAAACACCTGCCATTGTTGTTTAACATTATTGGCTTTCAGACAGTGTGGTTTTTATGTGTGTACGGTGCTGCACACAACAGTATTGTTCCCGGCTTGATTGCCAGTACTGCATTTGCGCTTGCTGTAACTTTGTTGAGTACAGACCGCATACGTGATTTAATCACTCTAGCACTGGCCTTGCCAGTGGGATTTATTATGGACAGTGCGCTAGCTAAATCGGGCCTCATCATATTTTCATATGCATTGCCTAGCGAGAACTGGGCTCCCATGTGGATAATGTGCCTTTGGCTTGGGTTTTCATTTACTTTGAATCATTCTTTGCAGTCGATTTATGCAAAGCCTTCAGCAATATTTCTTTTTGGCTTTTTAGGCGCACCTTTAGCTTATTCAATCGCTGCCTATAAATTTAGCGCGATGACATTCAACGGTGGCATTCTAAGCGCACTACTGGCCATTGCCTGTGTGTGGGGCTTCGGTCTGATGGCGTTACAGTATTTGAATACACGGCTTTCACCCACTAAGGATGTATCGGCATGAGCATAACTTCAACACTGCTACTTATTTTTGCTGTTTGCTCAATAGCAATGGCAATTAGCTGGCTGTATGCCATGAAAATTAAAAACATTGGCGTTGTTGATGTTGCATGGGCTGGCTTGATGGCGGCAGCTGGAATATTCTGCGCGATAACCAGCAATGGTTCTAGCACAGCCAAGCTGGCAACTGGTTTGTTTGCCGGATTATGGGGCACCAGGCTATTTCTGACATTGTACAAGCGCGTATTCAGTGAACCTGAAGATGGGCGCTATCAAGCACTGCGACAAACTTGGAACGGCAGCTCTAGCAAGCTCTTTGTATTTTTCCAAGGGCAAGCTGTTATTGTCACTTTATTTAGCATTCCCTTTATCGCTGCCAGTAGTAATGTGTCGCTCGACACTGGAATCTGCTTAGGACTAGCGATTATTGTTTTCATAATTAGTGTTGGTGGAGAAACCATCGCTGACAGGCAATTAGCGGCATTTCGTGGCAACTCAAACAATCGAGGCAAAACATGTCGGCAAGGGCTTTGGGCTTGGTCGCGGCATCCTAATTATTTTTTCGAATGGCTACACTGGTTTTCCTATGTACTACTTGCTGTGGGTGGTGGCTATTTTATGCTTAGCCTAATCGGCCCTGTCGTTATGCTTCTGTTCTTGTACCGCGTTAGCGGCATTCCGTGGACCGAAGCACAGGCTATTCGCTCGCGTGGCGAAGATTATCTGAACTATCAGAAAGAAGTTAGCGCATTTTTTCCATTACCGCCCAAAAAACAATAAGGTCAATCATGAGTCTGTTACAGCTTGCCGAAAAAGGCCTAATCCCTGATTTTTTACTTAGGAAAGGTATCCAGAAATTATGCCAGCAGCGTTTACTGGATGAAGGCGCTCAGGATATTAGTCTGGCCGACCAACGCTTTAATGATTTAATTAAACAGCTAAAAGAAAGTCCGATTGCTATTGAAACGAAAGCCGCGAATGAGCAGCATTATGAATTACCCACCGAGTTCTTTAAGCTGTGCCTTGGTAGTCGGTTGAAATATTCATCGGCATTTTACCCAGATGGCACTGAAAGCCTTGATGAAGCTGAAGTACATATGCTCAAGCTCTACAGCCAGAGAGCTGATTTACACGACGCGCAAGATATTCTTGAGTTAGGTTGTGGCTGGGGCTCGCTCACGCTTTGGATGGCCGAGCAATACCCAAATTCGAAAATTACAGCAGTTTCTAACTCAGCCACACAGCGTGCGCACATACAAGCACAATGCCAATTACGCGGCTTTGAGCATGTCACGGTTATCACGCAAGATGTGAATGGCCTAGATTTCCCAGCAAGTCAGTTCGATCGTTGTGTGTCGGTGGAAATGTTTGAACACATGCGCAATTACCAAACCCTTTTAGGCAGTATTAGCCGCTGGTTGAAACCTGAAGGAAAATTATTTGTGCATATATTTGTACACAAATATTTGATGTACCCATTTGAAACCGATGGCGATGATAACTGGATGGGCAAGTATTTTTTCACTGGCGGATTAATGCCTTCTGCCGATACTTTACTGCACTTCAATGAAAAACTTTCCATTGATCAACGTTGGTTAGTACCTGGCAGACATTATGCGCAGACTGCAAACCATTGGCTAGAAAATCAAGACAAGCACAGCGAACAAGTACTGGCAATATTGCAGAACGCTTATGGCGATGAACTTGCTAAACTTTGGGCACAACGCTGGCGCATGTTTTGGATGGCCTGTGCTGAATTATTTGCTTTCAACAATGGCAATGAATGGATGGTTGCACACTATTTGTTTTCCAATAAAAAACCCGGTTAAACCGGGTTTTTATTGATAACCGTTATTTACTCTCAACCGGCAGAACTATAACAGCCGGCTTTGCTGGAACGATACGAATTCCTTGCGCTTTCATCCACGCATCAAAATCTTCAGGAGTCATTTTCTTACCGTCCTGTGTCATGTTGAAACGCACTTCTTTCGGCTTAGTAGCATCTGTGGCTACTAGCGTTTCAACGACAACAGGCTTCCTGACAATATCAGTTTTTGCATTTGAACGTTTCGCCGCTTGCTTAGCCTCAGCTTCTGCAATAGCATTTGAATTAGGCGGAGCGTCTACTTTTACTGCTGTGCTTGCTTTCACTTTAGCCTTAGCAACTAGAACCTTTTTGTCGGCAGCTATTTTTTCTGCCTTAGCCGACGATTCAGTTTTTTTGGCGGTCGCTTTTGCGGCGGCTATAGCTTGAGCTGCCGCATTACTCTGAGCCATTCTTAAGTTCGCAGTATTTTCAGCGGCGATTGCAGAAGACAAATCGAGGAGTGCCAAAATTGCTAAATCTTTTGGGGCAGATTGAATTGGTTCCCCTTTGGAAAATGCCTGGGTAATTTGCACAGAAGCCAGTGATACAGATGGATCTTTCAATGGGTTTTTATCAAGTATCATAAAATCAGCAGGCTGCCCAACATGCAGACCAACAATCTGCGCGTCAGCTTTTCGCATGGCATTTTTCAGAGAAGTATAGGTCTCTAAAGAAAATAGTTTCTTAGCTACACTGTTTGCCAAAACATATTGCAATGCAATATCCACCAATACAACCGATACTTCCGGAAATGCCGCATCTAAATCAGCTTCTGTAAGTCCTTGCAAGCCATCACTGGCATTGGTTTTGTATCCCATACAAAATAAACCTAATCCAAGTTTAGCGCGCTCAACCAAAGCCATATTTAGTGCTTTTATAACGTCCGCTGATGAATTGAATGTAGTGTCTTTCCAGCAATTTGGTGCGCTTGTGGCACCCTGCGATGTTAATGCTTGTTGCACACCGGGGATAACTGATGGAATCAAAGTTGTACCCTTAAGATCAACCTGCTGTGTTGCTTTTCCGGCAAGCTTATCGGCCTCAAGCTTGCTACCAATGTATGCGAATTGGCCATCATTAACCACTAGTGCTTCAGCATATTGCGGCTGATCACCAGCCATTGTCAGAATATCTCCTCCGAAATAAATGGCTTCAGCAGGATTTTCTGGTTCATTCGAGCAAGCAACAAGCACTACGCCGATAAGCAACAAACCAGATAAACGAAATGCTAGCTGGGGAAAATGAAAATAAGTTGGCATGCGTTAACCTTGTGCGGGTTGTGGTGATAATACAGATTTGTTTTTTTGACTAATTAATACTAACTATAACCAGTCAGTGTATTTAAGACAACAAAAAAGCCCGGCGAACCGAGCTTTTTTGATTAACATCACAAATCAATCAATTCTGAACATTCAGCTCAGTACGGCGATTGGTTTCGCTTTTGCAAGCTGGGAAGGCTTGTTCGGTAGCTTCCAATGGACGGCTTTCACCATAACCATTTGGACCGGCCATACGGCCTGCATCAATACCTTTACCGACCAAATAGTCGTACACAGTTTTTGAACGGCGCTGTGACAAATCTTGGTTGTAGGTATCTTTACCGCAAAGATCGGTATGTCCGGCAACTTCCACACGCAGTTCTGGGTATTTCGCCAAAACAGCGGCAGCTTCATCAAGAATCATCACTGCGTCAGGACGCAATGTGTCTTTATCGAAATCGAAGTTAACGCCTTTCAAATCGATGGTCAATTTCACTGGGCAACCGTCGGCACCGATGGTTTGACCAGGTGTTGAGCCTGGGCACTTATCGTTGCAATCTTTGACGCCATCACCATCAGCATCTTGGGTGTCACAGGTAACTGGCACGGCGACCACTGGAACTGGCAAGTTGCCGAGTTTCACTAGCAACGAAGCAGCTGCGTAAAAATCCAAGTAGCTGCCATATTCATTAGCTTGACCTTGATCGTCTTCTTCAAATTGGTCATTGTCAAAACGCATACCCGCTTCAACGCGGAAATCGACGCGCTTGCGACGGTCTGATTCGATACCAGCACCTAAAGTACCAACGAAATCATCGCCATTGCGTTCATTGATTTGATTAATACTTGGCTCAATGTATCGGTACTCTTCACTGTGGCGCTGAACGCCACCACCAAATGCGAGGTATGGATCCCACGTGCGGCCTTCTTTGACGAAGTAGTAACGGCCGATAACTTGCATAGCTTGCAGACTCCAATCCAAATCACCATTAATTGGGTCAATATCAAAGGTTGGTGTGGCTTGATCAAATTGAACATCAATAGCAAAATTTGGAGACAAGCGCTTACCAATACCCAATCCGAGCAACTCGGAATTTGATATATTTCGATCGTCATCAGTGCCTAAAACACCCGCTGTACCGGAAAGGTACCAACGATTATCGAACTCTTGAGCAGAAGCTGCTTGACTCAAGCAAATACCGCTTAGAATAGCAAACCCTAAAAGTTTAAGTTTCATAATAAAATACCTTATATGTTATAAATGTAAAAAATTTCACACTACCCCATTAAATATTAACAGCAATAGTATTAATTGCAAGTACTTAAATGAAAAAAGCCCAGCAGACGCTGGGCTTTTTTGTTTAACATTTACAATCGATTAGTTCTGAACATTTAGCTCAGTACGGCGATTGGTTTCGCTTTTGCAAGCTGGTAAAGTTTGTTCGGTAGCTTCTAACGGACGGCTTTCACCATAACCATTTGGACCGGCCATACGGCCTGCATCAATACCTTTACCGACCAAATAGTCGTACACAGTTTTTGAACGGCGCTGTGACAAATCTTGGTTGTAGGTATCTTTACCGCAAAGATCGGTATGTCCGGCAACTTCCACACGCAGTTCTGGGTATTTCGCCAAAACAGCGGCAGCTTCATCAAGAATCATCACTGCGTCAGGACGCAATGTGTCTTTATCGAAATCGAAGTTAACGCCTTTCAAATCGATGGTCAATTTCACTGGGCAACCGTCGGCACCGATGGTTTGACCAGCTGCTGAGCCTGGGCACTTATCGTTGCAATCGTTGACGCCGTCACCATCAGCATCTTGGGTGTCACAGGTGGTGACTGGCACTGCAACAACTGGAACTGGCAAGTTGCCAAGCTTAACTAGCAACGAAGCAGCTGCGTAGTAATCCATGAATGTACCATTCGAATAAGGATAAAAATCTTGTGAGTCACTATTTACACCTGCGTCGTAGCTGTCAGCGTCATAACGCACGCCGGCTTCAACACGGAAGTCTACGCGTTTACGACGATCTGTTTCGAGGCCTGCACCAAGTTTAGCAGCCCAATCAGAACCATCACGTGAGTTAGTCATGCTGAAGGTTTCGTCTTCATGGCGGGTTGCACCAAGACCAAAAGCCAAGAACGGATCCCATGTGCGGCCTTCTTTAACAAAGAAATAGCGACCTGTTACGAAAACAGAGGTTAGTGTCCAATCGCTATCACCAAGAATTGGATTGATATCAATGGTTGGAGTGGCACGATCTACAGAAAGCTCTAAACCAAAATTTGGTGTCAAACGCTTACCAACACCTAAACCAAGAAGCTCAGAGTTCGACGTGTTACGATCGTCATCTGTTCCCAAAATACCTGCAGTACCGGAAAGGTACCAACGGTTGTCAAACTCTTGCGCTGACGCTGTCTGCGCAAATACTACTGCACTTAAAAGTGCTAAACCAAGTAAATTCTTTTTCATCTTAGAAATCTCCATTTTTTAAGTTGGATATAAAATTACATTCGAAACAGGCGTTAATGAAATCAACCTATATACCGTAACGACCGCTTTCCCGCCTCAATCGTTAACGCTAAAATAACACTACTACAGGAAAAAGCAAGCCTAAATGGTAAATAAGCCTATGAGCTTACTATGAGTATAGCTATAAAATCCGTTGTATTATTTTGCCAAATTTTGACTATACTGCATGGTATGGTGGCTTTAAAGTCGCAATTCTTCATAAAACTTCCGCAAAGACACACGAACTATGAGCAATTCTGAATACCCATTTTTGTTTTCTGAGCTCGATTTAGGCTTTTGTACCCTACCCAACCGCGTACTTATGGGCTCTATGCATACCGGCCTTGAAGATAAGAGCTCGGATTATCCAAAATTAGCGGCTTATTTCCGCGAACGCGCCGAAGGTGGAGTGGGTTTAATGGTGACAGGCGGTATTTCACCCAATATACGCGGCTGGCTTGCGCCATTAGGGGGGAAATTGAGCTGGCGAATGGAAACAGGGCGCCACAAAATAGTTACTGAGGCTGTGCATTCGGCTGGTAGCCGCATTGCTATGCAGATTCTACATGCGGGCCGTTATGGTTACCATCCATTCTCAGTGTCTTCGGTGGCTAAAAAAGCCCCGATTAATCCATTTACGCCAAAAGCCCTTTCGGCCCGTGGGGTCGAATCCACCATCAACGATTACGTGCATTGCGCCAAGCTGGCACGTGAAGCCGGCTATGATGGTGTTGAAGTGATGGGTTCGGAAGGTTACCTCATCAATCAATTCGTTTCGCCACAAGTTAATAGCCGCGATGATGCATGGGGCGGCAGTGCTGAAAAACGCAGGCGCTTCGCTGTTGAAATTGTGTCACGTATTCGTAAAGCAGTTGGCCCAGATTTCATCATTATCTATCGTTTATCAATGTTAGAGCTGGTGCCGGAAGGTTTAAGCTGGGAAGAAATTGTTGCGCAAGCTAAAGCTATTGAAGCAGCTGGCGCTACCATTATCAATACCGGCATTGGCTGGCATGAAGCGCGCGTGCCAACTATCGCTACTTCTGTGCCACGTGCTGCATTTGCATCAGTCACCGCTAAACTAAAACCTCATGTACGCTTGCCACTAGTGGCCACCAACCGCATTAATATGCCGGAAGTTGCTGAACATATTCTGGCCAACAGTCAAGCTGATATGGTTTCGATGGCGCGGCCTTTGCTAGCTGATGCGCAATGGATTAATAAAGCTAAAGCGGGCAATGCATCTCTAATCAACACCTGTATTGCCTGCAACCAAGCCTGTTTGGATCATGTATTCGAAAACAAAAAAGCCAGCTGTTTAGTCAACCCACGCGCCTGCCGCGAAACCGAACTAAACTACCTTGCAACGAAAACACAAAAACGAATCGCCGTGGTTGGCTCTGGTCCGGCTGGCTTATCATTTGCAACGGTAGCTGCAGAGCGCGGCCATGACGTAACAATATTCGATGCTGCCTCAGAAATTGGCGGCCAATTCAATTACGCCAAACAAATTCCCGGCAAAGAGGAATTCAGCGAAACACTGCGCTATTATTCAAACTTGCTAGCTAAACATCATGTTGAGGTAAAGCTTAATCACCTCACAAATGCCGAAGAACTTAGCAAAGCTGGCTTTGATGAAATCATCCTCGCCACCGGCATTACAGCGCGCGGCATTAAACTAACTGGAAGCGAACATCCAAAAGTACTCAGCTATCTTGATGTGTTGCGTGACAAAAAACCGGTTGGCAAATCGGTGGCTATTATCGGTGCTGGTGGCATTGGTTTCGATGTTGCTGAATACTTGCTACATAATGAATCGTCGACTCTCGATGTAACGCAATGGATGCAAGAATGGGGTGTTGACCCAAGCTTTGAAAGCAAGGGCGGCTTATTGCCACCGAAACCACACGCCCCTGCTCGGCAAATTTGGTTATTGCAACGCAGCACCGGAAAACTCGGCGCGCGCTTAGGCAAAACCACCGGCTGGATTCATCGCGCAGCCATGAAAATGGGCGGCGTGCAGGCTTGGGACGGCATTGAATACCTTTCTGTTGACGATGCTGGCTTGCACATCAAGAAAGACGGCGTTGAACAAACGCTTGCTGTTGATAATATTATTATTTGTGCCGGGCAAGAACCGAACCGAACGCTGCATCAACAATTGACTGACTTGGGCTTAAAAACTCATCTGATTGGCGGCGCAGATATTGCCTCTGAGCTTGATGCTAAACGTGCGATTGCACAGGGCGCGGAGTTGGCGGCGATTATTTAACCATTGGTTGGGTTAGAACCCAACCTACGGCCTACGCCAAAACCGTTCCATTTCTAAATAGGTGAACGAGGCTGACCACGTAATCATCACGAAGCCAGTTAAGGACATTGTGCCCGCAAGGAAACGAATCGGGCCGACGGGTGTGACATCACCAAAGCCGACTGTGGTGTAAGTCATTGCAGAAAGATACACAGCATCAAGAATATTCAATGGATGCGCACCGGCCACGCTTCCGGTGCCGGGGTATTTGAGTGTCAACCAGGCCGCAATGCCAAAAATCCATATCTCAGCAGTATGCAAGGCCAGCACCGAATAAATGCCATACAGTACTTTGCGCCGCGAATGCTGTTCGCGTCTTTTGGACAACCAAGACGAAAGCATTGAAAGACCTTCGTAGTGCACAAGAACAACCAAACCTACCGCCAGCAGCGTAACCGCAACCACCAACAAATTAGCGTCCCAATGTGGATATTGCATTTATCAACTCCTAGCCGGCAAATCATCTGGCACACGCACCGCGCCATCCATCAGCACCCGAGCACTTCGGCTCATGACGGCTTTGGTCACAATCCACTTGCCGTCAATCTGCAAAACATCTGCACCAACGCGCATAGTGCCGGACGGATGCCCGAAGCGGACAACATCTCGTGCAATACCACCTGCGGCAATATTTACCAAACTACCTGGCACAGCGGCAGCGGCGGCTATGGCAACCGATGCGGTACCCATCATTGCGTGATGCAGCTTGCCCATCGACATGGCGCGCGCCAGCAGGTCGATATCAGCCGCATGCACAAGTTTGCCGCTAGACGACACATAGTCCTTCGGTGGCGCCACGAACACCAGCTTCGGCGTTAGCGGCCGCTTCGCCGCCTGCTCCACATCACCAACCAAACCCATACGCACCGCGCCATGCGCACGGATTGCCTCAAGCTTCGCCAGTGCTGCTTTGTCCTCGTTAATCGCATCCTGTAATTCAGTGCCGTTATAACCCAGTGCAGCTGCTTCCACGAACACCACCGGTACGCCGGCATTGATCATCGTAGCCTTCAACAAGCCAACACCGGGCACGTCGAGCTCGTCGATCAGATTGCCGGTGGGAAACATGGCGCCGCCACCCTCGCCTTCGCCCTCGTCAGCAGGCTTAATAAACTCGAGCACAATCTCAGCCGCTGGAAAAGTGACGCCATCGAGTTCAAAATCGCCGGTTTCCTGTACCTCGCCATTGGCAACATGCACGTGGGCGATGATGGTTTTACAAATATTGGCCTGCCATATGCGTACAGCGCAGACGCCATCGCGCGGTACCCGCAAGGAATCGACCATACCGTTCGCAACCGCGAACGGTCCGACTGCCGCAGACAAGTTGCCGCAGTTGCCACTCCAATCGATAAAGCTGTCGTTAATTGCCACTTGGCCGTAGAGATAGTCCACGTCGTGGCCCGGCTGCGCGCTGGGCGAAAGGATCACCACCTTACTCGTGCTCGAGGTCGCCCCGCCCATACCATCGGTATGTTTGCCATACGGGTCAGGTGAACCGATCACCCGCATCAGCAGCGCGTCACGCGCAACACCTGGCACCTGCGCGGCCGTTGGAAGATCTTGCAGGCGGAGGAATACACCCTTGGATGTGCCACCGCGCATATAGGTGGCGGGGATACGGAGTTGAGGTGCTTGCGTCATATCAGCCGGCCTTCGATGCATTGAGGAAATCCTGCGCAAACCGCTGCAGCACACCACCGGCTTCGTAGATGGAAACTTCTTCGTCTGAATCTAACCGACAGATCACCGGAACCTCGATGCTTTCGCCATTCTTACGGTGAATGTAGAGAGTCAGTTCCGCGCGTGGCTTGCGTTCTCCCGAAACATCAAAAGTCTCTGTGCCATCGATGACGTAGGTATTGCGAGTTTCACCCGGCTTGAATTCCAGCGGCAGCACGCCCATACCAATCAGATTGGTGCGATGAATGCGTTCGAAGCCTTCGGCAACAATCGCTTCCACGCCTGCTAAGCGCACACCTTTAGCCGCCCAGTCGCGTGAACTGCCTTGGCCATAATCGGCGCCGGCAACGATGATCAAAGGCTGCTTGCGTGCCATGTAAGTCTCGATGGCTTCCCACATGCGCATTACATTGCAATCTGGCTCAATACGTGCCAGCGAACCTTGCTTCACATTGCCGTCCTCGTCGCGCACCATTTCGTTGCGTAGCGTCGGGTTGGCGAAGGTTGCGCGTTGCGCGGTCTGGTGGTCGCCACGGTGTGTGGCATAAGAATTGAAATCCTCTTCCGGCAAGCCCATCATCGCTAAATATTCGCCCGCGGCGCTGTTCAGCATGATGGCGTTTGAAGGTGAGAGATGATCGGTGGTGATGTTGTCACCTAACACAGCCAGCGGACGAAGGCCCTGCAGTGTGCGCGGATTGGCCAACGCGCCCTCCCAATAGGGTGGGCGACGGATGTAGGTACTCATCGGGCGCCAATCGTAAAGCGGTGCAACCGCATCACCGTGTTCAACCACGGCCTTGAACATCGGCTCGTATACTCTGCGAAACTGCTCGGGCTTCACGCTCGCTTTCACGATTGCGTCGATTTCGGTGTCACTCGGCCAGATGTCTTTGAGCCTAACCGGATTGCCGTCGGCATCAACACCCAGCGCGTCTTTCTCTATGTCGAAGCGCACAGTGCCAGCGATGGCGTAGGCAATTACTAGCGGCGGCGAAGCTAGGAACGCCTGCTTCGCATACGGATGGATACGCCCATCGAAGTTACGGTTACCCGAAAGTACGGCAGTGGCATATAGATCGCGGGCGATGATCTCCTGTTGGATATTCGGATCCAGTGCGCCGCTCATGCCGTTACAGGTTGTGCAGGCGAAACCGACAATACCGAAACCGAGTTTCTCGAGTTCGGTGAGTAGATTAGCTTCTTTCAGATAAAGCTCGACGACCTTGGAGCCCGGTGCCAGCGAAGATTTCACCCACGGCTTGCGTAGTAGACCTTTAGCGTTGGCGTTACGCGCCAACAGGCCTGCTGCGATGACATTACGGGGATTCGAGGTATTGGTGCAGGAAGTAATTGCCGCAATGATCACCGCGCCGTCCGGCATCAGTCCGCGGGCCTCATCGCTCCTGCCGGTGCCCAGTTTAGCCGCATCGGCAATGCCGCGCTCGGCCAGCGCGCTGGTCGGCAGGCGCTTGTGCGGGTTTGAAGGACCGGCCATGTTGCGGACCACCATCGACAGGTCGAAGTGCAACGTGCGCTCGTACTGCGCGTCCGCTAGCGTATCGGTCCACAGGCCGGTCGTCTTGGCGTAAGTCTCAACCAGCGCAACCTGTTGGTCGCTTCGACCGGTCAGGCGTAGGTAGTCCAGAGTGTTGTCGTCGATGAAGAACATCGCGGCGGTGGCACCGTATTCGGGCGCCATGTTCGAGATTGTGGCGCGGTCGCCGACGGTCAGCGCCGCCGCACCTTCGCCGCGGAACTCGAGATAAGCACCAACCACTTTCGACTGGCGCAGAAACTCGGTCAGTGCCAGTACAATGTCGGTGGCTGTGATGCCAGGCTGCGGCTTGCCAGCCAGTTCCACGCCGACGATTTCCGGTGTGCGCATCCACGAGGCGCGGCCGAGCATCACGCTCTCCGCCTCTAGGCCGCCCACGCCAATAGCAATGACGCCAAGTGCATCAACGTGCGGCGTATGGCTATCGGTGCCCACACAGGTGTCGGGAAAGGCAACACCGTCTTGCACGTAAACCACCGGTGACATTTTCTCCAGATTGATTTGATGCATGATGCCGTTGCCTGGCGGGATTACTTCGACATTGCGGAAAGCCCGCTTGGTCCAGTCGATGAAGTGGAAGCGGTCTTCGTTTCGGCGCTCTTCAATTGCACGGTTCTTGGTGAATGCGTCAGGATCAAAGCCGCCACACTCCACAGCCAGTGAATGGTCGACAATCAGCTGTACCGGCACCACCGGATTCACCTGCGCTGGGTCGCCACCCATATCGGCAATGGCATCGCGCAACCCTGCTAAATCCACCAGCGCGGTCTGGCCTAGGATGTCGTGGCAGACCACACGTGCAGGGAACCACGGGAAGTCCAGATCACGGCGGCGCTCAATCAGTTGCAAAAGATAATCGTCGCGGCGTGCGGGGTCAGCGCGACGAACAATATTTTCGGCATGCACGCGCGCAGTATAAGGCATTGCATTCCACGCGCCCGAGCGCAAGGCATCAACTGCGGCACGCGTATCATAGTAATCGAACTTGGTGCCTGGCAGTGGCTTGCGGTAGTCGGTATTCATCGCTGGTCGATAGGTATGTAGTTGCGGTCTTCCTCGCCAGTGTAGTTTGCACTTGGCCGAATAATTTTTCCATCAATGCGTTGCTCAATCACATGTGCCGACCAACCCGAGGTACGCGCCATCACGAATAGTGGCGTGAACATGGCGGTTGGAATGCCCATCATGTGGTATGCCGAGGCGCTGTACCAATCGAGGTTCGGGAACATCTTCTTCAAATCCCACATCAGTGTTTCGATGCGTTCTGATACATTAAATAAATTCTGATTTCCGCCAGCCATGCACAACTCGCGCGAAATTTCTTTGATAATCGGATTGCGCGGATCAGACACGGTGTACACCGGATGACCGAAACCAATGATGATTTCCTTACGTTCAACACGCGCGCGAATATCGGCTTCTGCTTCATTTGGCGAATCGTATCGTGCAATAATTTCCATCGCCACTTCATTGGCGCCGCCATGCTTCGGGCCGCGCAATGCGCCAATGGCGCCAGTTATGCAAGAGAACATATCAGAACCGGTACCGGCAATCACACGACCGGTAAACGTGGAGGCATTGAACTCATGTTCGGCATACAACACCAGCGAACGATCCAAGGCACGCGCATGCAATTCGCTCGGCAATTCATCGTGCAGAAGATGCAGAAAATGTGCTGCAATTGAATCATCATCGGTTTCAACATCAATGCGCTTTCCGTTGCGGCTGAAATGCCACCAATACAGCAGCATTGAAGCAAACGAGGCCATTAAGCGGTCCGCTATGTCTTTAGCTTCCGATTCCGAATGCGCATCGCTTTCAGGCAACACATTACCAAGCATGGAGCAGCCGGTGCGCATCACATCCATCGGATGCGAGTTTGCCGGAATGAGTTCCAAAGCATCCATCACCAGCTTCGGCAATCCACGTAAATTTTTCAATTTCGTTTTATAGGCGGCTAACTGCGCGGCATTCGGCAATTCGCCGTGAACAAGCAGATGCGCCACTTCTTCAAATATTGAGTGTGTGGCCAAATCGTGAATGTCGTAGCCGCGATAATGCAAATCGTTGCCGCTTCTGCCAACTGTACAAAGCGCGGTGTTACCGGCAGCTGTACCGCTAAGCGCTACGGATTTTTTTGGCTTGAAGCCGATTATATTTTCAGTGCTATTCATGCTTAAGCCTCGCTATCTTTAGCTATGGATTGTTCTGAGTAGTTGTATTCGAAACGATAAAAATGTACGCCATCACGAATCTCGATGTGCATTTCACCTTCAAGCCCAAGCAAATCATCGGTGCCGGAATCAGGCACCACACGAATGGATTGGAAAGGTTTGCCACGGATCATTTGTGAGGCGTGTTGCAATACAAAACTGCCTTGTTTACCCGCTAATGTTCCCGTCACTTTTTCAAGCGCAACATACGCCATAGAGCCTTCAACGGCTGTCATTACAGCTAGCATTTCACCCGCACTGTTGGCTTCTAAATCGCCCTGAAATTGTTTGTCGAGCGTGCGCCGACCAATCACGGCAGCATCTGCTTGTGTTGAAGCGGGCTGAAGTTCCAATTTAACGATGAAACTGCCAGTAGCTTTGCTAATCATTCATTATTCCTTGTATTTGCTCTGTGAGAATAAGCCATCAAGCTTGTCTTCATAGCTATGGTAATTCAGATAATCGTATAGCTCAGCACGCGTTTGCAATGTGTCAATAATATTTTTCTGCGTGCCTTCGCGGCGCACGGTTTCATAAAAATTCAGCGCGGCTTTATTCATCGCGCGATACGCACCACAGCAATATAAAGCAATATCCACACCCGCTTCACGTAGTTCATCGGTCGTGTAAAACGGTGTGGAACCAAACTCAGTCAGGTTTGCTAGAACTGGCACCTTCACTGCGGTCTTGAATTTACGGTAGTCTTCGATTGAAGTCATCGCTTCTGGGAAAATCATATCGGCGCCCGCTTCCACATAGGCACAAGCACGCTCAATGGCTGAATCAATACCTTCAACGGCGGCCGCATCGGTACGCGCCATTAATACGAATGATGAATCAGTTTTAGCATCAACGGCCGCTTTAATGCGATCAAGCATTTCAGCAAGTGGCACCACTTCTTTGCCCGGCCGATGCCCGCAGCGTTTCTGGCCAACCTGATCTTCCATATGCACGGCGGCCACGCCAGCGCGCGTAAAGGTTTTGATGGTGCGCGCAATATTAAATGCGCCGCCCCAGCCAGTATCAATATCGACAAGCAATGGCATGCCGGTTGCATCCACAATTCGGCGCGCATCAATCAACACATCTTCCATGCTGCTAATACCAAGATCTGGCAGGCCCAAAGAATTGGCCGCCACACCACCACCCGAAAGATACAAGGCTTTATAACCAACACGTTTAGCCATTAATCCGGCATACGCAGTAATTGCACCCATAACTTGTAACGGGGCTTCTTCAGCAACGGCAATACGAAATTTTGAGCCCGCAGATTCAGAATGCATTTGATAGTCCCATGTTATTTGGATTTGACTGCCTGTAAATTCAAATACCCATACTCAGTCCTGATTGTGGTTGCCAAGCGCAAACCGTATTCATCCTTGTAAAGGATTTCCTGTCCATTGAGGCCAGCATCAGAATAAAGTAGAACATAAGTAGGTTGCTGATTAGGAGCAACAACGATGTCTGCAGTTTCAGCAGCATTAGATAAAGCTGACACCCATTTTTTGCGAACAAATATCAGTTTTGTTTTGGCTGATATTTCACAGAAATTTTGGTCAAGTAGCACATAACTTGGCAGCAAAACTGTCGACAATTTGGTTAAGTTCAAATCCCTTACCAACATTACCTGAATTTTCTGTCCTAGCTTGATATCGGCGAACCTAACAGCGGCAAATGCACTTTTGCCGGTATCAAAATCGAGTCGTTCGGAACCTTCCTTAATATGCACCATCTTCGGTATAAGGCTGTTTCCCGGCTTTACCCATGCAGAATAAGTCTGCAACACAGGGTAACAGGCGACTGCGGGATTTACCGAGGCGTTACTCGCAGCTGGTTCAACAGGCAATGGTACGTTATGTGTTTCCTGCGACTGCGCCGTAGGTAACACCAAAAACAGTGGCAAGATTATCCAAAATCTGTGCATTATAAAAAATTTCATAAATGCCCTAAATTACGTTAACAAATGTACAACGCCGGCTTGCTCTTCCTGCAACTCTTTCAATGTTTTGTTAATGCAAGTTTGGCTGAATTCATCAATCGGCAAATCTTGTACCACGCTGTATTCGCCGTTTTCGCAGGTTACAGCGAAGCCAAACATGGTGCCTTGCGGAATACCGTATTGGTCATCCGATGGAATGCCCATGGTGACCCATTTGCCATTTGTTCCCAACGCCCAATCACGCATGTGATCAATAGCGGCATTGGCGGCAGAGGCAGCCGAGGACACGCCGCGCGCTTCAATAATGGCTGCGCCACGCTTACCCACAGTTGGTAAGAACGTATTGGCATTCCAGTCGTGATCGTTAATCATGTCTTTCACGCTTTCACCGTTAATCGTTGCGAAGCGGTAATCGGGATACATGGTTGGTGAATGATTACCCCACACCACTAGCTTTTCAATATCAGCAACGGCTTTACCGGTTTTAGAAGCAATCTGGCTGAGTGCCCGATTGTGATCTAAACGCAGCATGGCTGTGAAGTTTTTACTCGGCAAATCTGGCGCGCTTTTCATTGCAATCCAAGCATTGGTGTTAGCTGGATTACCCACCACTAATACTTTGACATTGCGGCCTGCTACTTCGTTCAATGCTTTGCCTTGCGCGGTAAAAATTTGCGCATTCACAGCAAGCAATTCGGCACGTTCCATACCAGGGCCGCGTGGCCGTGAACCAATCAACAAGGCATAATCCACATCTTTGAAAGCAGTCATTGGGTCGCCGTGTGCTTCCATACCCACCAACAACGGGAATGCACAATCTTGCAATTCCATCATCACGCCTTTCAGTGCTTTTTGCGGGCCTTCAACGGGCACTTCCAACAATTGCAAAATCACCGGTTGGTCTTTACCCAACATTTCACCGGAAGCAATGCGGAACAAGATGGCATAACCAATTTGGCCGGCAGCGCCGGTTACAGCAACACGAACAGGAGCTTTCATAAATTTATTCCAATAGTTTAGTTAATGTAGTTAAGTTAATTCAGCAAAAAATTCGACAAAGCGCTTCAAGCCATCCGGCAATTGCGCGCTTGGGCAGGTATAGGAAATACGCAAAGATTTAGGCTCACCAAATGCCGAACCTGGCACACAAGCCACACCTTTGGCATCAAGCAAGGCATTGCAGAAATCTACATCATTAGCAATCAATGTGCCGTTATGCGATTTACCGAACGCGCAGGAAATATCTGGAAACACATAAAACGCACCTTGAGGGCGCGGGCAAATTAAACCTGGAATGGAATTCATCGCATCCATCACCAAATTGCGCTTGCCTTCAAATTCTTTATTCTTTTGTTCTGGCACATCTTGTGGGCCGCTTAAAGCGGCCACAGCAGCAGCTGTAATCACTTCAGGAATGTTGGTAATGTGATTAGAGTTTAAAGTGGTCACTGCTTTTGCCACCGATTCCGGCGCAGCAATGAAGCCAACCCGCCAACCCGGCATGCCGTAGGTTTTCGATAATGAATCAACAAAAATTAGGCGCTCACGCAAGCTCGGCTGTGTATCCATGAAGTTGTGGTAACCCAAACCGTCGAACACCATACGATGATAAATGTCATCAGCAATAATCCAGGTGTCCGGATAATTCACCAATACATCGGCTAAGGCAGCAACTTCATCTTTGCTATACACCATGCCGGTTGGGTTGTTGGGATTATTGAACAAAAACACTTTCGGTTTTTGTTTTAATGCCGCATCTAATTGCGCGGGTGTGATTTTATAATTCTGGCTAGCAGGGCAATGCAAATGCAAAGACTTGGCATTCATAATGTCAGCAATGTCTTGGTAGGTGGTCCAATACGGCACCGCAAATGCAATGCTATCGCCTTCATCTAATAATGCTTCGGCCAAATTATACAAAATATGCTTTGCGCCAATGCCGGTGGATATATTTGCGCGACTATAGCCTTTAAGGCCAGCACGTTCAATATGACCTAAAAAAGCATCTAGCAAGGCATCTGCGCCGCGGTTGGAGCCGTATTGGCCGGAATCTTTAGCTAATGAATCAGCCGCTGCTTGATACACATGCGGGCCAGGCAAAAAATTCGGCACGCCAATCGAAAAGCTGATGATGTCGCGGCCGGCAACTTTTAAAGCTTTGGCTTTCTCGGCTACCGCCATAATGGCAGAAGGTTTAGCGCGACCAATGCGCTGGGCTAATTGCGGCATGGAAATCCTCTAATGCAAATATTTGAGATGCCTATAATACCACGCTGACCAAAATGAAATGGGCGCCGAAGCGCCCAATGCATTGACAATTATCAGCAAAAATTACGCGTCTAAACTTGCGTTCCATTGTGTGATTCGCTCTGCTTGACTAACCAGCAACGGCGAGGCATCACCTTCAATAACGATACTTTGGATTAGATCGCCTTGGCGAACGGCATCAACAACTGCTTGATCCGTCATATCAATCACTTCGCCAAATACCGTGTGCTTGCCATCCAGCCATGAGGTGGCTTCATGGGTAATAAAGAACTGGCTGCCATTGGTGCCTGGGCCAGCATTGGCCATCGACAACATACCCGGCTTGCTGTGACGCGCTTCAGCGCAGCATTCGTCTTCAAATTTATAGCCAGGGCCGCCATTGCCTACGCCATTCGGGCAACCGCCTTGAATCATGAAGTTTGGAATAACACGATGAAAATTTAAACCATTGTAATAGCCGCGTTGTACCAAATTAACGAAGTTAGCAACGGTGACTGGCGCCTTGTCAGCAAACAGTTTTAGGCGAATTGGGCCGCGGTCGGTCGTAAATACAGCGATTAAATCAGACATGTAACGCTCCAAAATCAATGAATGTTGATTGAATAGAATGCCATAAATCGCCTTAATCTGCCTTAACAGGGTATAATATTCGGCTTACTTACTCTCCCCATGCCTTTCTAGGCATCTATTCTCTATGTCTATTGAAAAATTACGCAATATCGCTATCGTCGCGCACGTTGATCACGGTAAAACCACCCTTGTCGATTGCTTGCTTAAGCAGTCGGGCACATTCAACGAACGCATGGTTACTACCGAGCGGATGATGGACAGTAATGATCAAGAAAAAGAACGTGGCATTACGATTCTTTCCAAGAACACCGCCATTAACTGGAATGGGAACCGCATCAACATCGTCGATACCCCAGGCCATGCCGACTTCGGCGGCGAAGTAGAACGCGTGTTGTCGATGGTGGATTCGGTATTGATTTTGGTTGATGCGATGGATGGCCCAATGCCACAAACCCGCTTCGTCACCCAAAAAGCCTTTGCGATGGGCTTCAACCCAATCGTTGTGGTGAATAAGATTGACCGCCCGGGCGCACGTCCAGATTGGGTTATCGATCAAGTATTCGACTTATTCGACAAACTCGGTGCAACCAACGAACAGCTCGACTTCCCTATTGTGTACGCTTCGGCCTTACACGGTTACGCAAGCCTTGACGATTCAGCGCGCGACGGCGACATGACCCCTCTTTACGAAGCGATTATGAAGCACGTTCCAGCACCAACCGTTGATCCAGACGGCGCATTCCAAATGCGCGTTAGCCAGCTTGACTACAACAACTTCGTTGGTCTGATTGGCGTGGGTCGTATTCAGCGCGGCAAAGTTCGCACCAATATGCAAGTCAGCGTGGTTGATCGCGAAGGCAAGAAGCGCCAAGGCAAAGTGTTGCAAGTGCTTGGCTTTATGGGCTTGGAGCGCATTGAAGTCTCGGAAGCTGAAGCTGGCGATATAGTTGCCATCTCCGGTGTTGCCGATCTCAGCATTTCCGATACCATCTGCGCACTGGATACCCCAGAAGCATTGCCTGCATTAACCGTTGACGAACCAACTATTTCGATGACATTTCAGGTTAACAACTCGCCGTTCGCAGGCAGCAAAGAACACAGCGGCGGCAAGTTCATCACCAGCCGTCAAATCCGTGAACGTTTGGAGCGCGAAACACTGCACAACGTGGCATTGAAAGTTGAAGAAGGCTCAGATCCGGATAAATTCCTAGTCTCGGGCCGTGGTGAATTGCATCTTTCGGTATTAATCGAAAACATGCGCCGCGAAGGTTTCGAGCTTGCTGTGTCGCGTCCAGAAGTTATCATCAAGGAAATCGACGGCCAGCAAATGGAGCCCGTTGAGCAATTAGTTGTCGACATCGAAGAAGTGCACCAAGGCGGCGTGATGGACAAGCTCGGCACCCGCAAAGCGCAGCTTAAGAATATGGAATCGGATGGTAAAGGGCGCGTGCGCTTGGATTACATGATTCCAGCGCGCGGCTTAATCGGCTTCCAAAATGAATTCCGCACCTTAACCCAAGGTTCGGGCCTATTGTTCCACGTGTTCGACCATTACGGCCCGAAAGAACAAGGCGCTATTGCTAAACGTACCAACGGCGTGATGATTGCCAACGCGCCTGGCACAACACCGGCTTACTCGCTTGGCCCGTTGCAAGAACGTGGCAAGCTATTTGCCGCCGAAGGCGACAACGTCTATGAAGGCCAGTTAATCGGCATCCATTCAAAAGACAACGACTTAACTGTTAACGCCATCAAACCTAAACCACTCACCAACATGCGCGCTTCTGGCAAAGATGAATCCATCAAGCTCAGCCCAGCTATTAAACATACGCTGGAGCAAGCTTTAGATTTCATCGAAGACGACGAATTAGTTGAAGTGACCCCGAAAGAAATTCGCTTGCGCAAGAAACACCTTACCGAGAGCGATCGCAAACGCGCTGGCCGCGGTTAAGTTTACGAAAACCCCGCCGAAAAGCGGGGTTTTTTATGCTAATTAAGTTTTCTTTTTTCGATACCAACAATTAATTGCAAAGCGCGAATCTCTAAAATCTGTCGAATCGCTATGCACTGGCATAACCCGGTGCGGCACCCAAGACGGGAATATGAGTAATCTATCATTACACGGTTCGATATCAATATAATTTTCTTCATCAGAGCTGTTGCGGATAGGTAATAAGCGAATATTTCCACCAGTGAAACTTTTGGGCTCAGCATGAAAATAATATACTGCGGTTAACACGCGTACACTGTCTTCTTTTTTATCAATCGCTGTATCAATATGCGTATTGTAAAACGCACCATTGCCGTGAGACACCAATTCAAGCTCTGTCTTACACAGTTCGAAAGCTGACTGTTTCAAGTGCTGCATGGCGTCAGGAAGTATGCGCTTAAAGCACGCTTTTAACTCAGGTTTTAAAACACCGAAATCCCATAAAATACTTGACACGCGCCAATCTGGGTTAACGCGTATCTTATCGGTGATACCCACTGTCGATGTCTCAAAGCGTGACTGGTTGTCGATTGCGTAATCCAGCAATCGAGCGATTAGCTCATGCCCCAAAAAAATTTCACGCTGGTAATAAGGCGGCAAACTGTCGAATATCTTGGAGTGCTTTCCATCTTCCGTCATATTTTTCCTAGGCATTGCCACATTTCACAGGCGTGTTTGTATTATTCCACAAATAGGTAGCCTAACCATACTACAAGCGATTGCCACACAACGTACCAGCTCCATTTTAGGTACGTCAGGGGCTGCCTGGAATTACTTGCGCACTATTAATATTCAGCGCCACATAATTCTGCCAGCTTGCGTTGCAGCATTGTGCGCTTCTGCTATTGGCGTGCAATTTGCGAAACTAGTTGACCCTGATATTTTAAAATGGACGGTACTTAGCCTCTGCTTGTTGCTAGCGATTTACACAGCATTGCGCAAAGATTTAGGACTAAATGAAAGATGAACTAATTAAGCGCACAGTGCTAACGGCGTTTTTTGGTGAGTAGCTTTAGAATTTCGCCAATCGTACAGTGTGATTCCAAAGGATGACGCAGATGCAATTCCGGATGGATGCAATAAACATTGCGGCGCCCCACACGTTCACGAGTCAAGGCACCGGCCTCCTCCAATTCGGACACAATTCTATGCACTGCGCGCTCAGTAATACCGATAATCTGGGCGATATCCCTGAGGGTCAAATCAGCATTTCCTGCTAAACATACCATGACATGGGTGTGGTTGCTGAGGAAAGTCCAGCCCGGAATAACCTGCGAATCTGATGCCATTGTGTTTCTCCGCTTGCAACCTGATTAATATAATGCTATGTTATTCATGTATTTTAATTCATGTATAGGAAGTCACTTATGAGCGAATCCATTCAATCATTTTCACATGTTTCGGAATTACCTGCACTACTCATCCCAGTCGCCGAAGGAGACGGCATTGGCCCAGAAATCATGTCAGCAACACTCGCCATCCTGAAAGCAGCCGACCCGAAACTAGATTTCAAGCACGTTACGGTTGGTCTCAAGGCCTATGAAAGCGGTCTGATGTCTGGCATTGGTGATGACACCTGGCAGGCCATTGATGAGCATAAAGTCATTCTGAAAGGGCCAATTACTACGCCGCAAGGTGGTGGCTACAAAAGCGTTAACGTGACTTTACGTAAAACTCTTGGGCTGTATGCCAACCTACGTCCTTGTGTGTCGTACCACCCTTATGTCACAGCATTACAGCCAAATATGGATGTGGTCATCGTCCGCGAAAACGAAGAAGACACCTATGCCGGCATCGAGCATCGCCAAAGCGATGAAGTTTACCAGTGCCTAAAATTAATTACTCGCCCAGGTTGCGAACGCATCGTTCGATATGCCTTCGAATACGCTCGCGCGCACGGACGTAAAAAAGTCACCTGCATGTCGAAAGACAACATCATGAAACTTACCGACGGACTTTTTCACAAGGTCTTCGATGAAATCGCACTGCAGTATCCAGAAATATCTACTAATCACATGATTATCGATATTGGTACGGCGCGAATGGCCAGTCGCCCGACAGATTTCGATGTAGTGGTAACCCTAAACCTATATGGCGATATCCTTTCAGATGTAGCTGCCGAAGTCGCTGGTTCAATTGGACTGGCTGGTTCATCAAACATTGGGCACGACTGCGCCATGTTCGAAGCTGTACACGGCTCCGCGCCCGATATCGCTGGCATGGATATCGCTAACCCTTCAGGCTTATTATTGTCTTCAATCATGATGCTGGTACACTTGGGTCGAGCCAAGCCGGCCACCGAAATCCACAATGCATGGTTACGTGTTTTAGAGGAAGGACTGCATACCGCTGATATCTATAAACAAGGAATCAGTAAACAGAAAGTAGGCACAAAGGCTTTTGCTGAAGCTGTGATTGCACGCTTAGGCCACAAACCACAAAAAATGACCCCAGTCGATTATCCCGAACATGAACCGGAATCTTTGGTGCACCCAGATGTCAATATTCCACTGCATATTCCAGCCGTTAAAACTCTTGTAGGTGTTGACGTATTCTTGAACTGGGACAGTGCCGAACGTGATGCCGATAAGCTTGGTGTAGATCTTGCTCCACTTGCCGGTTCAGAATTCCGTTTGGCTTTGATCACTAATCGTGGTGTTAAAGTTTGGCCAAATGGTAATCCGCTAACCTTGCGAACAGATCATTGGCGTTGCCGCTTTCCAATGGTCGATAAGCAGCAAGGCACCCGTGCCATTTCTTTACTGCTTATGCGACTAGCTGAGGGGGGCTTTGATGCTGTGAAGACAGAGAATCTCTATGAATTCGACGGGGTTCGCGGATATTCACAAGCCCAAGGCGAATAATGGTTTGAAATGTAAATGACTACGTATGCAGGCTATTGAAAGCTGCGCTGTATTTTGACTAAATAGAGGCAACCTAACTTTACTAGAGTTGACTCATGAAACGTATTTTTATGTTATCCGCTATTTTATTGTTTTCAGGACTTTGCCAAGCTCAACTGGCCATTGGTGATAATGCGCCATTTCGCTTGGGTAAAAATGCAAAATCAGGTGATGAAGTCATTATTCAGGACTATGCAGGAAAAGTTACGGTTGTGATGTTTTGGGCCACATGGTGTGATTATTGCTATAAAACTCTACCCGCTATGGAAGCGCTACAAGAACAGCTTGGCTATAGCAATATTCAAGTGATTTCAATTGCAGTTAAAGACGAATCGAAAGCCGTTAATAAAATCACTGCGGAAATGAAAGAGCTTTCTATGATATCCAGTGTTGATAAAACCGGCAAAGTTGCTGAAAGCTTTGGTGACGAATATATGCCTAATGTCTGGGTAATAAACCGCGCAGGCAAAGTTGCTAGCCATATGGCAGTTAAAGACGACAACGATTTAATCAAAGCCATAAAAATGATTGAAAGTGCGGTGAAAAAATAATTTTTTACTCGCGCTAACTGCACACTATCCAGCACAATTCACAAGGCACTACATGTCTTGAATTATTTCCGTTACACTCGGATACTAGCGTACCAAGATAATTACAAGAGGCTTAGCATGAGGTATTTAATTTTACTGTTGATGTTATTCAGCACCAGTGCACACGCGGGATTACTTGTTGGACAGAAAGCACCGAATTTAATTGGCAAAGACAGCAAGGGCAATGAAATTCTTGTTGAAAACTACAAAGGCAAAGTTCTTGTCGTTACCTTCTGGGCCTCTTGGTGCGGCCCTTGTCGCAGAGAATTACCGGCCTTAAATACCTTACAAAATGCGGTTGGCACAGAATATATACAGGTTGTGGCTGTCAATCATAAAGAAACTCTAAGAACAACCGTGGATATAATGCGTCAACTAAAGAATCGAAAGCTTATTTCTAGCTTAGACTTTAACGGCAAAATTGCAGAACAATACGGTGTAAATAGCTTTCCAAATTTATGGATTATTAATCCTAACGGCATAATTGATGTGCATAAAGTTGGCTACAGTGAAGACTCATTGAAGGAAATTGCCAATGAAATTATCGAGACTTTACGCAAATATAATCCAAATGCATTGTCAAAACCATTGAAATCACCTTAAATTATTGCGCCGCTAACCATTCATCATCCGAGCCTTCGTTCACGCCTTCAAACAGGAATGTGCTTAAGTAGCGTTCACCAGTGTCTGGCAACATGGCTAAAATTACCGAACCATCAGGCGCAGTTTCTGCCAGCTTCAATGCCGCAGCAACGGTTGCGCCGGCTGAAATGCCAACAAACAAGCCTTCTTCAGAAGCTAATCGGCGTGCGGTATCTCTCGCTGTCACATCATCAATAGGAATATTCTGATCAGCAATGCTGCGGTTCAATACAGCTGGAATAAAGTCTGGTGTCCAGCCCTGAATTTTATGCGGTTGCCATTCCTTGCCAGCTAATAACGCTGCACCTTCAGGCTCGGTGGTTACAATGCGAACATCCGGGCGCACGACTTTTAATACTTCGCCAACACCGGTTAAGGTACCGCCTGTGCCCCAACCACTAACAAAATAATCGAGCTGCTGTCCAGCAAAATCTTGGACGATTTCAGCAGCCGTGGTGCTGCGGTGATAGGCTGGATTAGCCGGATTTTCGAACTGGCGCGCAAGAAACCAACCATGTTTTTCCGACAAGTCTTTCGCTCTACGAACCATACCGCTACCGCGTTCGGCGGCAGGTGTTAAAATTACTTTCGCGCCATAAGCGCGCATTAGTTTTCGGCGTTCAATGGAAAATGTTTCCGCCATTACTGCTACAAATGGATACCCGCGTGCAGCGCACACCATTGCCAGTGCCACACCGGTATTTCCGGATGTTGCTTCAACGACGGTTTGGCCAGGTTTCAGAGCACCGGTTTTTTCGGCATCAAGAATAATCGCGATTGCTAAACGATCTTTTACTGATCCGCCCGGATTGAAGAATTCCACTTTCACAAAAAGGCTAACATTTTTGGGCGCGATGCGATGTAATTTCACCACCGGTGTTTTACCAATGGTGTCGAGGATGTTGTTATAAATCATCGTAATCTCGGAAATAGTGAGGGAATTTGTATTAATTTAGACGTCTTTACGCCTAAAGTAAAATAACATACACTGTTTTCGATATAACCATTCGTTATATGGTGAACCAATGTTTATTTGCTATTGTAATTTATGACACTTACCCAACTCCGCTACCTTGTTGCTATTGCCGATTCGAACCTGAGCATCACCCTTGCGGCTGAGCGGGTTAATGGCACACAACCCGGTTTATCTAAACAAATCAAACAATTAGAAGATGAGCTGGGCTTTTCGTTGTTCACTCGTAGCGCACGCAGTTTGGATAGCATTACACCGGCTGGCGAAAAAGTGATTGTGCATGCACGAATTATTCTAGCGCAAGCGAAAAACATCAAGGCCTTGGCTGCCAACCTTCGCAAAGACCATGACGGAGAATTGCGCATTGCCACCACCCATACACAAGCGCGTTATGCATTGCCAATGGCACTTACCGCCTTTAACCAGCAGTTTCCGAATATCGCTGTGCATTTAAGCCCAGGCAGCGATAGCGAATCATTGAATCAGCTTGACCGCGATGAAGCAGATATTGCGGTGATATCAACAGCTGGGCAAATTCCGCCACAGGGTTATATTGCTTTGCCACTGTATCGTTGGGATCGAATCATTTTAGTCAACCAGAGTCATCCATTGGCAACGCTGTCAAATGCAATCAGTTTGAATGAATTATCGCAATATCCATTGGTGAGTTATGAGTCCAGCAAATCGCCGGAATCCTCACTGCGGCAAGCATTTAGTCAATTAGATTTAGCAGCCAATATTTCGATGACCGCACGCGATGCTGACTTAATCAAAACCTATGTGCGCGCCGGTTTTGGTGTGGGCATATTGGCTGAGATGGCGCATAGCAAAGATGAAAGTGATTTGGTGCGAATCAATGCCGACAACTTATTACCGCAATGCACTACGTGGCTATTGCTGCGTAAAGACAGACTGCTGCGCAACTACACGCTCAGTTTAATTCAACGCCTGATTCCAACATTGCACAGCACCGATATGCAGCGCTTGATGTTGCAGGAAATTGACATCAACTTCAATACGCCCCATTGGCGCGAACAATACGCACCGGGCAGTTTAGGCACATTCGAGATTTGATGCCTTGAATTAGCGCAAACTTCGATGCTTGTGCACAATCGACATAGCAATTTCCAAAGACTGCTCATAATTCATGCGTGGATCAACCGACGAAAGGTAAGCACGCTCCAAATCGGTTTCATTCAAATCGCGCGCTCCGCCCATACATTCGGTGACGTTCTCACCGGTTAATTCTAAATGCGCACCACCAAGATATGTGCCTTCAGCCGCATGCACATCAAAACTTTGCTCAAGCTCGGATTTGATGTTGTCGAATTTTCGAGTTTTATAGCCATTGGAAGTCGATTCAGTATTGCCATGCATTGGGTCACAAACCCACAGCACGCGCGCTCCCGCCGATTGCACTGCTCTAATTAAGCGCGGCAACTGTTTCTCAACATGCACAGCGCCTAAGCGATGAATCAAGGTCAAACGGCCTGGTTCGTTGTCGGGGTTTAAGCGCTCGCACAATTGCTTGATTTGATCATCGGTGACACTGGCAGAAATTTTCACACCAATAGGATTGGCGATACCACGAAAATATTCCACATGCGCGCCATCAAGCTGCGCAGTGCGCATACCGATCCATGGGTAATGTGTTGAAAGATTAAACCAGCCATTCTGCCTTGGCACTTGTCGGGTGACTGCTTGCTCATAAGGCAGCAACAAAGCTTCATGCGATGTGTAAAAATCGGTGCGATTGACATTATGCGCTTGCTCGCCGGAAATGGTTTCCATAAAGCGGATGGCATCACCCACCGATTGCACAAGCTTTCGGTATTGCTCAGACTGCGGCGATTGCGACACCCAGCCTAAATCCCAGTATTCCGGATGATGTAAATCGGCGAAACCGCCATCAATCAGCGACCTGACAAAATTCATGGTCATCGCTGAACGGGCATGGCCTTTAATCATCCGGCGAGGATCTGGGGTGCGCGCGGCCTCGGTAAAATCAGGCCCATTGATGAAATCGCCGCGATAACTTGGCAAACTTATTCCATCTTTCGTTTCAATATCTGCTGAACGCGGTTTGGCATATTGCCCAGCGAAACGACCAACACGCACCACGGGCATACGCAAGCCATGCACCAGAACTAAACTCATCTGCAGCAGTACTTTCAACCGGTTAGAAATAAGCCCAGATTCGCAATCATTAAAATTTTCTGCGCAGTCGCCGCCTTGCAACAGAAAGCTTTTACCTTCTTGGGCTAGCGCAATTTGTTTTTTCAGCATAAGAATTTCTGCCGAGGTAACAATTGGTGGCAGACGTGACAATTCATTCTGAACAGTCTCAAGCTCCTGCTGGTTAGGATACGTTGGCTGTTGCAGTGCGGCGCAATCACGCCACGTGGCTGGATGCCAAATGTTATTTTGATTCATAAATTAAGACTTCTTGCGGTTTTTTAATACAGGATAAATTGCCAAGACAATTAACAATACAAACATGATGGATGTCCACATTGGCATCGATAAGCCAAACAGGCTCCAATCAATTTTAGCGCACTCACCAGAGCCTTTAAAGACTTTTACTAGCACATCGGTTATTGGCATGGCATCTAGCATGTAATCCAAGCCTAAGCTGTTACAAAGCGGCGCTTGATCTGCTGGCATCAACTGAATGGCAACATGCCGTCCTGCAATAAGCGCGCCAATAAATGCAGAACTTGCGGCAAGCAATCCATAAGCCCACTGCAGTTTTATCGATTTTGGATTATGCAAACTAGCGAGCAAAAAAAACACACCCGCGCTAATGATTGCCACACGCTGAAAGATACACAGCGGGCAAGGCATCATCAGCATATGATATTGCACATACAGTGCGTAACCTACAGATGAGAAACAAAATAGTGCGCCAAATAAATTCAGGGCGCGATAAGACCAGTTCAACGGATTCATTAGGTGAGTATCACAGTGGCAAAAGATAAAAGTATGTAATTAACACTACACGGTTTAATTAAAATTGGCAAAGATTTTTACAAAAAAAAACCTCGAACGAGTCGAGGTTTTTTTTAGGCAAGCGCTGAGTTAGTCAGCAATTACAGCTGTTGCAGCCGCAGGGCGGTCAACTAATTCAACATACGCCATTGGTGCGTTATCGCCTGGGCGAAAACCGCATTTCATGATACGCAAATATCCACCTGGACGCTCTTTATAACGCGGCCCAAGATCAACAAACAACTTACCAACCGCTTCTTTATCACGCAAGCGCGACATAGCCAAACGGCGATTTGCTACGCCATCGATTTTACCGATGGTGATCAGAGGCTCAGCTACGCGACGAAGTTCTTTCGCTTTAGGCAAGGTGGTGCGGATCAATTCATGCTTGAACAAAGAAGCCGCCATGTTGACGAACATTGCTTCGCGGTGGGCACTGGTGCGGCTGAATTTACGGCCGGATTTTCTATGACGCATGATCGTGATTCCTATCAACGCGCAGCGATTAAACTGCGCTAAAAATTATTAACCTAACATTCCCAACTGGTGGCCGGCTGGCGGCCAGTTCTCTAACTTCTGACCCAAAGTGAAGCCGCGTTGAGCGAGCACATCTTTGATTTCAGTTAAAGATTTTTTACCCAGATTAGGAGCCTTTAACAGCTCAACTTCCGTACGTTGTACTAAATCACCGATGTAATAAATATTTTCGGCTTTCAAGCAGTTTGCAGAACGAACAGTCAATTCCAAATCATCAATCGGACGCAACAAGACAGGATCAACACCCGGGCCTTGTGGCTTCTTGTCTTGATCAGCGCGCTTGGTGAAATCACCAAACACCGACAATTGATCAGTCAAGATATCCGCAGCTGTGCGAATCGCATCTTCCGCATCGATGGTGCCATTGGTTTCAATATCCAAAACCAATTTATCCAAATCGGTACGCTGTTCAACACGGGCCGCAACCACTTCATAGGCAACTCGGCGAACTGGCGAGAAACTAGCATCCAAGACCAAACGGCCAATGGTGCGGGTTTCATCATCCGGGCGACGACGCGCCGAAGCTGGCTGATAACCGAATCCACGTTCAACTTTCAAACGCATGTTGATGGTGGTTTCTTTGGTTAATGTGCAGATGCTGTGCTCTGGATTGAGGATTTCCACGGTGTGGTCAGCCTTGATGTCAGCAGCAGTCACTTCACCAGGACCCGTTTTGGTCAAGGTTAAGGTGGTGCTGTCAACGCCATGCAAACGCAAAGCAACATCTTTCAGATTCAACAAAACTTCTAATACATCTTCTTGAAGACCTTCTAGCGTGGTGTATTCATGTAACACACCATCTATTTCGACTTCAGTAATGGCAAAGCCAGGGATAGAAGACAACAACACGCGACGCAATGCATTACCCAAAGTGTGGCCGTAGCCACGCTCTAAAGGTTCAATGACAACTTTCGCGCGATGTGCACTACTACGTTCAATTACAGGGCCGCGTGGACGCAGCACTTGGTGAGCAGTTACCGTCATGGACTATGAAACTCCTGAAGAATTACTTCGAGTACAATTCAACGATTAGCGCTTCATTGATGTCTGAAGGCAAATCAGCGCGATCCGGAATAGCTTTAAATATACCGGCAAATTTGCTGTTATCAACTTCACACCAGCTAGGCACTAAATCCATTTGCTGAGCAAGATTTAAGGCTTCTTGCACATTTAAATGTTTTTTGGCTTTTTCGGTCAGCTCGATGTTATCACCGGCCTTCACTTGGAAGGAAGGAAGATTGACACTCTTGCCATTAACCAGAACAGCTTTGTGTGAAACCAATTGACGCGCAGCCGGGCGAGTTACAGCAAAACCCATACGGTATACCACGTTGTCTAAACGGGTTTCCAGGATTTGCAACAACATTTCACCGGTGTTGCCTTTACGGCGTGCGGCTTTGGCGTAATAACCACGGAATTGACGTTCCAGCAAACCGTATATACGTTTTACTTTCTGTTTTTCACGCAGCTGTGTAGCGTAGTCAGACAGTTTGCCTTTTTTGGCAGCACCGTGTTGACCAGGTTTTTGTTCGAGTTTGCACTTCGAATCTAACGCACGCGCAGGGCTTTTCAGACTGAGGTCTGCACCTTCACGACGGGCGAGTTTACATTTTGGACCTATATAACGAGCCATGACTTAATGTTCTCCTTTCCCTTAGACGCGACGCTTTTTAGGCGGACGACACCCGTTGTGCGGGATTGGGGTTACGTCAATGATATTCATGATTTTGTATCCGCAAGCATTTAATGCGCGGACGGCGGATTCACGACCTGGGCCTGGACCCTTGATACGAACTTCTAATGTTTTCACGCCGTAATCTAAAGCCACTTTACCGGCTTTTTCCGAAGCTACCTGAGCAGCGAACGGAGTTGATTTACGTGAACCACGGAAACCCGCACCACCCGATGTAGCCCAAGACAACGCATTGCCCTGACGATCGGTGATGGTGATGATTGTGTTGTTAAACGAGGCGTGAACGTGGGCGACACCGTCGGTGACGACGCGCTTGATTTTCTTTTTAGCCTTGCCTGCGGTAGCAGCTTTACTCATAGGACTACTTCCTTACTTCTTAATGGCTTTACGCGGACCCTTACGGGTACGAGCATTGGTACGCGTGCGTTGGCCACGCAGTGGCAAGCCACGACGATGACGCAAACCACGGTAACAGCCTAGGTCCATCAGACGTTTGATAGAAATACCAACTTCACGACGTAAGTCGCCTTCTACCGTAAATTTAGCCACTTCCAGACGTAATTTTTCAACTTCTGGCTCTGACAAATCGCGTATCTTTGTTGCAGGATTAACACCTGCATCAACACACAACGATTTAGAGCGAGTGCGACCAATACCATAAATGCTTTGTAACCCAACCCAGACATGCTTCTGAGCAGGCAAATTAACACCAGCTATGCGCGCCATTTGGCGTTCTCCGTAAAAGATTCACCCGCGAAGGGAATCGAAAATTATAACAAAACTTCGAGTTAAATAAAAGTCCCGATGGTTAATACCACCTGAACTTCGGCATAGGGAGTGTGCCTATGCTCCAGCGACAAGTTTGTGCCGATTGACTTTCACCAACCGCCCCGCGCTACTCCAGCGCAGTACAACACCTACTTACCCGCGCGCGAAGCTGCCGCGCGAGCCGCTCTTCAGATTAGCCTTTTTCATCAAGCCTTCATACTGATGGGAAACTAAGTGCGCTTGAATCTGCGCCGTGAAATCCATCACTACAACCACTACGATGAGAAGGGATGTACCACCGAAAGCAAACGGTACATTAAACCCAGCGCGCATTAGCTCTGGGGTCAAACAAACTAACACTAAATACAGGCCGCCGATCAAAGTTAAACGGGTCAGCACACCATCGACGTAATCTGCGGTAGCTTTGCCTGGACGTATACCTGGAATCAAGGCACCAGATTTCTTCAAGTTATCAGCCGTTTCTTGTGAGTTAAACACAAGTGCGGTGTAGAAGAAAGCGAAACCGAGTATCAACGCGGCATATAATAACATATGCAGCGGCTCATTGGGGGCTAATGCTTGGGAAACACCTTGCAAGCCGCGGAAAAATATACCGCGCCAGCCTTCAGCTTGTACGGAATCTGCGCTCATCCATGTGGAAATAGTTGCTGGAAACAAAATGAGGCTGGAGGCGAAAATTGCCGGAATAACGCCAGACATATTCAATTTCAATGGCAAATGTGAGCTTTGGTTCATGTACGCTTGGCGACCACCCTGCTTGCGCGCATAGTTCACGGTGATACGGCGCTGACCACGCTCCATAAACACTACGAAGAATGTAACCCCTAAAACTAAAGCTATAATTACAAAAATAGTGAAAACGCTGATGTCACCGCTGGAAACCTGCTGCAAGGTGGTGATGACTGCAGATGGCAAACCGGCTACGATACCCGCAAAAATGATTAATGACACGCCATTACCTATACCGCGCTCAGTGATTTGCTCACCTAACCACATCAAGAACATTGTACCTGCAACCAAAGAGGTTACAGCTGGTACGTAGAAAGCCAGACCTGCAGTTAAGGTAATCCCTTGACTGATCAGACCAGCACACATCCCAATTGCCTGCACGAGTGCAAGGAACAATGTACCCTGTCGCGTATATTGATTAATCTTACGCTTGCCTTGTTCGCCTTCTTTCTTTAAAGCTTCCAGCGAAGGAATAACTGTAGACATTAACTGCACGATAATCGATGCAGAAATGTACGGCATAATCCCAAGAGCAAGAATGGACATACGCTCTAATGCACCACCCGAAAACATGTTAAACAAACCAAGGATCGTGCCTTGGTTTGCATTAAAAAGGTTTTCAAGTGCGGCATTATTAATGCCTGGTACTGGAATATGTGCTCCTAGTCGAAAAACCAATAATGCACCGATGAGAAACATCATGCGGCGAATAATTTCACGGTATTTCACATGAAATGGCTGGCCTTTCATCATATTGACATGACCTGAAGAACTAGGAGACATAGACACTAGCGATTACTCCTCGACTTTACCGCCAGCAGCTTCAACAGCAGCTTTAGCGCCTTTAGTCACAGCAACACCTTGAACAGTGAATGCACGAGTAATTTCACCAGAAAGTACGATACGAGCACGTAACATATCTTTACGTACAACGTTTGCAGCTTTTAAAGTTTCTAGGCTAACGATGTCGCCTTCCACTTTAGTAAGCTCAGATAAACGTACTTCAGCAGTTTTCAAAGCGATTTGGCTAGTGAAACCGAATTTAGGTAAACGACGATATAACGCAGTTTGACCACCTTCAAAGCCTGGACGAGTACCACCGCTCTTACGTGAATTCTGACCTTTGACACCACGGCCACCAGTCTTACCAACGCCAGAACCGATACCACGGCCTAGACGACGATTTTCACGTT